>JAAUYH010139667.1_pt1 | contig 18243 bp, 9 predicted proteins | sample 7278061 | NCBI WGS metagenome assembly JAAUYH01 (sample SAMN14350203, study PRJNA611818) | marine sediment metagenome | isolation source: surface marine sediment (0.6m) | place: French Polynesia: Moorea | collected 2018-08 | reverse complement strand
TATTTCCGAAAGATAACCGCAAGTTATCCCTCTGTCGATTTCTGAAATCAAACATTGATGTTACCAGATCAACGGCTTATAGTTGATTGTTGCACTTTGAATTCTTACGAGCAAATTTAGAAAACTCATCAATTAGATAGAGGTTTGCCGAATACAGTCAGTATTTTGTAGCCTTCCATTTTCTAGTCCTTTTCCAGTTCAAGCACCGTGCCAGGACTATGCTTGTCATCCTCCTTTTCTCTGATCTACATATTACAATTGGTTCATAGAATTTTGAATTGTTAGTAGCTGAAATGAGAAGATGAACCATACTAGCGTGATTATCAAAGTTCTTCCAGGTGCAGCTGGATGAAATCGAGCCTTCTTTTTGTGTTTAAAGCGGAAAGCAAGATAAATCACCAATCTAGATTTCATGCTCTTCATGATCGTTGTGTCTTTCTCTCTGTCTTCATCGCAAGGTGAGTAAATCGTTTACGATCTCTTCAAGGAAGACAAGAGGACTTTCATCCCTCCGAAATGATCTCACGACACGAACATGGCTCAGAATTGTACTTTAAAGCGTTGTAACGCTGCTTTTAGTGAAGTGTTTACAACATTTCAATTTTCCGGAGCATATTATTCGCTATTTCTACCTATCGCTGCACTTGTAATAGTTGCAAAAAAACAATCCATGCGAAGGACGCCGATTTTATAGCTAAAGTTAGGAATAGTCTCTTCAGTCATGCAACAGCATAAGTCTTGACCTAATTCAGAGTGCATCGAGCTGAAAATGTAGGTTGAATTAAGTTTATCTTCCTCGATTTCATTGCTTTTCGTTTTTTTACTTCCCGCAATCTGTTGCGGTAAGTCCACTAATGGCGTTATTTACAATCGTTAGAGGAGAATGAAATAGTCTAATATAACCCGAACAATTTGAAAAGCACTAATCGAAGCCAAACCATATTAGAATCATCGCAAGATAGGATGAGTTTCGTAAGGCGGTACTCGGATTTCATGTCATAAAATAGCTTATCAGCGCTGATAATTTTGGTACCTGTAATACTCGGGTGTGATTTTCAGTAATGTGTTTCCAGGGCATAAAATTCTCAGATCTATTCAATCAATCGACCGAAAATCGTTGCAATTTCATCAACTAGAAAATATATAGAATCTCATTTACAGCGTGTGTATGGATATTTAAAGCAAAATTCATGAGATCAGTAACAGAATGCATATCTAGTACAGCAGAGTAAGGCTATATAGACGTTTCAGAGCGGCATAATAATTCAATCTGCGGTAAATTCTTTATGGCTCGTCACCAAGTTGTACAATGACTAGTTCTGGAAAACATCTATTGTTTGTAGACTTTTGCAGAAACTGAACGAACAGGAACCACATAATCAAGCGTACTACCAGTAACCCTTTTTCCCATATGCTTTTTCACGCAGATCGGCTACAATCTCCGGAATAGAAACCTTCCTTGATTTTGCTCTGTGCATCGATAGAGGAAGTAGCGGATATGCAGCCCATAAATTTTCCATATTGTGCGACGAGAGCATTATGCACCGATGGATCTTCATGGTCTATGGAAAAGTCAGGATTATTCGTAGTTGCATGTTGTTCAATACTTAACAAACAAAATTTAACTTTATTCGAATACACAGTGCAAAACTGCTTTGGCAGAAGTGGCACAGGTCAGTACATCTAATGCACCTCACTCTTGAGTTATTCCTATAACTCCACTCGCACAGGGGTTTCAAAATTTCCACCACATTGAGCTGTGAGTTCAAGAGTTAGGCCTCTCGGTTTCATGGTTTCGACCATGTCCTCCAATAAAATAATTTACGTCTTGCGGCCCGGAACAAGCGATAGATATAGTGACGCCTGTTTCAGGTGCTGGATCACGTAAAAGTGATGGTGGTGCCTTGTGGTGTTCCTGACCCATCGTCTCCATCTTTTCATTAAATTTTCATGTATTCTATTCATTTCATTCACTTGCCCTTGAGACAAGATGAAATATACAATTCCAATATTGAAACTGTTGGAAAGAAGCTTTAAAAAATCACGCTCCTAATTCTGGTAGTATATTCAATAGTGGTCCGCAATTCATCCCTTTCTCCTAAAGAACCTAAAAAGTATTGAAATGCTTCTGGTGGACGAATAGTGAATAGAAAAACACATTGTCCTGCTAAACTCTTCCCTCGAAGATAGATTTTCTTCTTACCAAATGGTTTTAATCATATGTCTGACAGCAAATGGATACAAATCGGTTCTCTGTGCGAATTGAGCCTCTTTCATAATGCTGCGAATTAATTCAGCAAAATTATTCTAGGACCGTGATTATCCATCGAATCTGTTTGCCAGTGTTTGTATAACCGACTTACCTTTTATGCCCTAGTTCTTTCATAATAATTTAATTGCCCAATATAATCTGTTCTGCTTAATCTGCTACATTTTCTTGTACAAATTCCCAAAACCTTTTCGTCACCCGCGTAGATAGTCGTATTTTATTTTGATCGCTTTCTTCCTGATTCTTTAATTAATTTTTCAGCGACTCATTTATGTTCCCTTAGTAATTCTCATGTCATTGATTTTATCTCTCGTTGGAGAGCTGTTGTAAATGCAATACCTCGAATAGCCGATATTTACATTGTGTTCTAGGATTCTCAATATTAATTTTTTTGTTATATTATTATTCGAGAAAATCAAATCGAATTTACACAGAGATTTTATTTTTTGACTATGAAGCAAATGGATCAAGGATTGCTACAGCAATGCAATTATTAGACTTTACTAGGAAATTATAATTTCATAATGGACGGACAACTAAGAGTATGATTGCTTTTTTAATTAAAATCAATAGTTATTAATACAGCAAAGTATTTCATTGAGAGCCATAATTTGGTTCAATAAAAGAGAGAAAAGGAGAGGATTCATCAAAAGGGTTCTGCCCAAACAGGTCTAACTATCAGCTTCACACCTTTGCTAGAGGATATGCTGTATGTTCCTAAATCAACAATAAGAATTCCATTTTGTTGCACACCGCGTATGGTACTTTGTTATTTGTTTGATTTACCCTTCTAGCCTTGAGGTACGGCAAGAGCATCAAATTAAAGCATTATAGGTGATGTTAAATGCTAACTCTATCTCTCTAGTTCCTCCAGAGTACGATTTTTCTCGTCCAAAAGTTAAAATTTTATCGGTCTTATGTTACAGAATACACGATAACAAATGGTTTAGACAACCGATTTCCACAAAATGGTCAATAATCGTTCTATTCTCATTGCCACTTGACGCCTTTCTCGAAAATAGCACTACAGAATACAATTTATCGGATAATTTACTTACTAGAATTCCTGAAACATGCAGCAGTTTTGACACGTCTGCACCTTCAAGTTCCCGCACAACAAAAAGTGAGGCGTAGTGTCAGTTTGAGCGCTGAGTGATCTGGCTCAGCACAGAGAAGACAGAATTTCACCGATCTAATGCCTTAGCGTTAATTAAGGTAGTGTGAACTTGGAAGTGAGAGTAGCTCGGCTTGTCAAAATCTACTCTAGGTGAATCAGAGAGCGCTTCATGTAGAACTCTTAGATATCAAAACGGAAGCAATTCAGCTTGCTCAGAGATCAAAACCTGAAATCTGTGTAATATTTTACAAGAGAGTTTCAATGTCATAATCTCTACTTACCTTTGAGTTATGAATTCCAAGCAAAACTGAGATAGGCCTGGATGATGAAATTCTATTTTCTCCCTTTTTCCCCCTTTTATTCAATTTGAATTGAATGGCTTCTTTTTGTTCTCCGATGAATTCCAATTACATTTTATTTCTACGGTTAATGCTGGGAACGAATCGTTTCCTAGAGATGCACTTAAACCTAAACTTTCCATGCTTAGTCCTCAATCTGGGACATCTTACGATTTTCCTTTGACAGGATTTCCACGTGTGCCATCTGTACTCGTACAGTTAGGTAAGCCCTGTTCACACTGTAAGCCTTCGTACATATGAAAGGTTAGTTACTATGAAATTTAGTAATACAGAATTCACCAGACAACATGATTTTGTCAAGGACAATATTAGCTCTTGGCGTTGAACCTATCATTGATTCTACGGTTTAAAATGGAATAATTCGATGAATTGAGTGATAAATTCGAACAGAAATTTTGTCGGCGCTGGCATTGCTTCTATCCATTCCATTTCTACTATGCTCACATCTTGCCAATCTTTGAGAATGCTAAAATCAAATTTTTAATATCTACTGCGTCGTTTCACTCGAAGCTCGGCTTCTCGTATACTAAAACGTTAAAAACTTCATACAAATTTATGGTTACTTGTCCATAATCAGGTAAGCGTATCTTTTTCTCGAATCAGTACTGTAGTATAAGTTTTTCACTCGAGCATAAAAAGAACTACTAGACAAAAAATGTCGAAAGATTACTCGGAATGAACTAGCTTACCGCAAAAGCTCTACTCTCATCTTGTCTTCTCTCGAATCCTGTATCACGGTTTATTTCTAAATATCTAATGACAAATTTTTTTAGATATTATTCACTGTTCTCACGATGGCGATATTAATTAAATGTCATAAGACATCTTTAGAAATTAATTCTCATGTTTTTGGGGCCAAAAAATTTCATGACAAATACTCTCGTTGGCAGACTCAGTATCTTTGGAGGTTATTGTAGTCCAACGGCATCTCAAAATCCTCGGATATAATGCCTTGGCGCCGTGCAGGGCACGGATGATGTCACCCTCCATTTCCCGGGTCGTAAGGGATAGAGCTTTTCTTCAGATTCACTGTCCGCCCAATTAGATGTAGACTTTTCGCAATGAACGCATTATTACAATTTAGTGATATAGGATATGTAGTATTTCTACTACTAACTATTTCAAGTGGTCAGTGGACTTCTCTGAATAATCGAAATGCCTTCCCGTCCAATTAGAAGCACTTGCAGTGTTGTTCGACATCTGCCACACTTTCTTTGTGTCGATTGGAGCCACTTCAACGTGTTCGGAGAACCCTATTCGTGTTCCCGATTTAGAATTCGCACTTAAGAGGGTTTCTGAGGCGTCCAACCCTCAAGTATACCCCAATTTCGTTGGCGGCGACCCTTTCTCTCTGCGATTCTCAATTCTTCTCCGCTCGTAGGTCAGTATCCTCACTGATACGCTACTTTCCTCTTTTATTTGCCGATTACTCCTTCGAGTGTGTCCAGAGATACGTTGGTCACCTGTAATAGGTGAAAGCCTAGGGATCATTCCCTCTTGGGTTCCGCTTTGTCGGCCACAGTCGGTCTCCTACCGGTGCGACGCAACCGTATAGAAGGCGTCTGTTCCGTCGACGTGCTGCTCGTAGGTCTTGTGAAAAACGCTATCTTACCATTTGATCAAGCTGAAATGTATGCGATGTTCCGGGCAATAATGTTCGGTAGTGGTGATGTTTTTCGATATTTTTAAAGTTGCTAAACTATGGCAAACAATGTTGTAGTCTTTATGAATGGGAGATAATTTCATCGATTGCACACATTCATCAAAAATGTTATTTTCTTAAAACTCCTTACAGAGGCACCTGTTTCAGTTGTATACGTAGGATTCAATTTCGTTTGAGGGTCTCCAAAATATTCACGATTATTATATCATTGATCTCAATTTCTTTGAATCTATCTGTAGGACCAGTTGCATTTGATAGAATAAGAGGATTCAAGTTTGAGAGCTTGTTGACCTGATACTACTATCTGAGACGCATATCTGACAAAAATTTCTCGCAAGTAAAACAATTTTGCACCCGCTTTTACTCTATTTTGTTCAATAAGCACTCAAACTACGCAGCATGATTATAAAACCCTAGAAGACTGAATTTCTTTCCGCCATAATACGAATATTAATAAAAACTGGCCATATAAATGCACGAACGAGACCAACTTCGAAAAAAATGATGATTTACAACAATTTCAAGTAAGGATATAGTTTTGATTGACTGTACAGGTTATCTCTTTCCAGAGAAGCTTTGTAGTACCCCAAATTTTTCGTATATTCAAAAATATGAAGCATAAATCCATAAAATGAGTCTCGATCTGTCTCGCATTTCATCGAAATTGCAAAACATTGGATTAACTTTTTTAATTTCATTTCAATCTGGTTTGATTGTTTAGGAAAGTAGTGCTGTACATAAATCGCACAATCAGAACATCTCAGCCAATTCAGTAGCTTGCAATGCATAAAATCCATATCAAAACCGAACAGAAATCACAAATGCACTATCATCAAATCGAGAGCATCCAACAGAGTGAGATACCATCAAATTAGGTCAGCGTTTGAATACATTGTAATATTATGTGATTTCTCATTTTGACAATACTTAGTATTATACGTTCGATTAGGCAGTAGAAATTTAGAGATTCCAAATGAGATATGTGGTGCGACTATTGATAGTAAATGATGTTTTTCGAGTACGAAGATCGACAAAGTCCTTTGACAGCAGATATCTACAGTCTATTGTTGAATTTTTGACTGAAACCTGAAATTTCGAGAATAGATCTGACGCTAATTAAAAAGGGAACGAAAAAATTCACTCCGAGATACACTGCATAGTCGAATCACTATATTCCTTGAGAGTTTATCTAACCAAAGTCTTCGGATTCCTACTCACGAGAGAAAAAAGGATAACGCCCTCTGATTCTTTAATTGAGGATTTCTCAGACCTAGTCTCTCTTCTCCTATCTACTGGAACCTTTTACTTCTTCCACGATATTTTTCTGACATGTATTCATGTATTACAAGCGGAAGAGCAAGCATGTCGTGTTGATGCATATGTTGGACAGAGACTGAGCCCTGCAGACTATTAGCGAATTTTTGTAGTTCAGAAACGTATAGTGAGACGGCAATATCAAGTAAGAAATAGAAGAAGTGCGTGGATAATTCTCGTCGTAGTTAAGAAGTCCAAAATATATTCAAGTTATCTTCCAGCGTCAGTGAGAACCTTTGCTGATTTTCAGTGGACTTAGTAATCGATTTGAGATTGATATAATTGAAATTTGTTTTTTTAAATATCGAAGCAATCAAAATTATCGAATATCTGGTTCAGCAGAATTATCTTGAAACAAGGAGATACGCTGAAATCAAAAAAATTTTCTTTACTGTAATCCGAAACTTTGTTCTCTCTCTTTCTCTCTGTATCGATGTGTTCCTATTACCTAACATCCGTTGAAAGAAACAAAAACCGCATTACCTACATTACTAGTCTGTAATTACAAAGTTGTAGACAACACTGCGCCTACCCAGAATACAAGTACTGGCTGACGCCGAAAACTGTTTCGAAGCAGATTTTATATGTACCAAATTCGATAGTGTAGAATAGTTCAATCAATACTTAAATTTGGTCTGTTCCTAAATGTTCTATTGATCTTACAGTAGTAACCCCGAGAAGCTGCGATTTAGTTCAACCCTTTCAATTCACTTACAAACCAGTGGCTTCCTCCCAAAACACTAATCGGTTCTAGGTACAAGATACGCTTGGTTCGGTTGAAATACAGTACACCGCATTTGTACCGATTTTATTAACTTTATAGCCTTGCATAATTTGATTCGAGACTGTGTTTGGAGTAGCCCAATATCATTTTTTACGGTATCATCAATTCTATAACGTGGTTATTTTCAACATCATTAAGGATCGGTTAGAGTACTGTAGCTCGAATTTGTTTCTTTTGAAGAATGCAGCAGGCCTGCAGCTCGATCTTACCACTACCCAAATGTTGGGATACTGTTGCAGGAGACATTCCCCCGGTTGCGGCCTGACTTTTCAAGTTGCAAATTCAAATTGTTCTCTTTACGTATTCTATTCTTTATTCAAAATCAACAGCAATGCTAAATTTTATTCTTCAAAAACAATTCGATCATTATTCCAGAATTTTTCAAACAATTTCTCAAAATGTCGAGTACCGCCATATGATTTTCTCAACGACAGCTCATTCCAACTATGTTCGATAGCTTGAGTGTGGAACCCTGTCTCCGAATCTATGTAGCTTCGTTTTCGGCAAACTGTGCAATGCGTGTACCCATAGTTACTTAAATTACGATATTCCGTCCACTCATCGGACACAATGACAGACTATTCTTGAATATAATCTTGCGGAATCGGTATTAACATGCTAGCCTTACGGTCTTTGGCAATGACATATTGAACGGTCCGTTCATTTTGAAAAAGGCCGAAAACCCATAGTCAATGAACTTGTCTAGTTTCTGTATTACCATTCATCAAGTTAAGTTTACTACACAACTTATTCTCGGCTTGTAATTCATTTCAATGAGCCCCATCACTATGCAGACGTCGATCTCGGCCAAACTTAGCTTTACCACTAAATATAATTCATTGATTTGCACCGGATTCTCATCATTCCCCGCTAACTTAGGGTAATATTGTATAGCTAGAGGACATACTTCTTGAGAAAAATGGTTCCAAACACAAACTGAGTCAGTACTGTTTTCAAAAATTTTAGATAATTGTGCCATAGTTGAAGTAGAATTTGTCCAAAAGTAAGCCTGTCATACTATATCGCACAATGATAGCTTACAAGTAGGCCGACCGTTCTTGTCTTTGAGGTAAAAGAATCGGTTTGATCTTCTGCTGAACTTAGTGTAGCGACATTTTTTCGTGTTGCAGTTGAGAATAGTTCGCTCAGAGCGTCGTCTTTCTTTCATGACTCCATTACAACCTTGCTTGTCACAAGAGCAACTTGACTTGGACATGATACCAAATTTCCTCAAATACTTCAAGCCTGCATCTTCTGAAGAAACGACGTCACAGTAAGATTATCCAAAATCATGTCTGTGGCATAGCAGATAAGTTACTCTGTGTGCTCTACTTCTATAAATTATCTTGTGCGAACGACGTAGGTCCGAAAAGATCATTAGATAGTGATTACAGACTATCTAAAATTGTTAACGTTACAAAATCGAAGGGGGACGTTTCTTGCAACGGTACCTATGGTGGCACCACCATGCCGTCACCTCATCACATCGTCATTCACAGCCTCGAATGAAGGTCCTGTAGTTTCGACTGACGTAGGGTTTTTCATGTATTGAAATGCAAGCCACGGTCACAGCACAAAGCAAAGAGCAATGAAGCACATCGATGCCCTGATATATTTTATCTTTTTTCCCCGTTTGTCACAAGGCATAATGGAAAGATAATATAAATCTGATCTAAAAAATTGAGTACAAACACTTGTGCGGCACTATGGCCACCGTCTCTACTAGAAATCAAAATGAGGTTGAGAAAAGATGGCCTCCCAGTACTAGCGGATTTGAGAGATACTGTACAGTACAGCACTGTACTAAATTTAGAACTTTTAATAGAGACCAATACTGTATATTACACAATGTCATGCCACAGCAGTTGTACGGTACAGTACTACTCAACTGTTCTCGATCACTGTATTTAAAAGTACTGGTACTGTCCAGAATAGTATGTACAAGAAAATCCAATTTTCACTTCGACATAACCAGAGTCAGATTTCTACAGTTAAACTCATGTTGAATTGTTGACCTAACTAACCAAGTCAGAATGAAATGTGTCCAACGGTCTTCATCAATGCAGATCGAGTCATGTTGAATTGTTAGACCTTACAATCTAGTCCAGAATGAAGTGTGTCCACTGCTTTTCATCAATGCAAACCGAGAGCCACCGGCTAAAGTAGTGTGAAAGCTAGGGTGGTGCGATGCATAGATGTCCGTTAAGTCGGGTATTGCAGAAACGTAGGAAAGGTTGTAAAAGCTTGGAGCCTTAGATCGTATGCTCAAGTTTATTGTTAGTGTAATGTACGGGACTGCAGTACACAAAATTTTTTCTGAGATTGGCATTCTGCTTGATTTTTTTAGATACGGTACCGGAACTGTAACTGGTACTGGTAATGGTCATGGACGTCATAGACAGTAACACCAAACAATTTACACGAAAACAAGATAGTACTGTACAGTTGTATATGTTACATGAAGGACGTAACGCGTGATTTGGAAATGCTCTAAATATCAAGCGCATCACTAGAATGGGGACAGGTTTATTGAACCTATGAAACCTTGGAAGGAAATAAAGAACGAAAGTGAACGAGTAGTTTTTAAGTTGTAAGGAAGAAAAAATTATGATGGGTCGAGCATTGCGCAATGGACGGAGGGGGCTGCTAGAAAAACGAGGGTATAGCGGGTGTCACGCGTTCGAGTTGCGTAATAAAAGAATGTAAGCAAAGCACAAATATATTTGTAAGAATAGATTGAGTAGATCTGAGAGCACAGCGGTATATCTTAAAGTGTGATCATAAACAATGCAAGGAAGCAGTCCGCAGTGCAATTCGGACGAAATCGACCAACGCTGGGTCTCGAACGATCTGTGAATGCCCAAAGCAGTGGGTGGGCAGCGGTCTTGAAACTGTTCGAATTGATGAAGGAAAACAAACGGAAATTTCATTGTGGTAACTAATTGTTTGTTGGTCGAGGTGAAGGCGACTCATTCGTGTAGATCGAAAATGTTAAAGGAGTAGGTTGCACCGTACAAAGAAAAGTGAGTGGAGTTAATAGTAGTACAGCACGAGTAGGGGGGTGGGATGTGCAAGTGTTGGAGCGTACGCGAAGTCGTGATTGAAAAGAACGGTCTACGTGTACAAGGTGCGGAGTAATTCTGTAGAGAATGACGCAATAAGGTTTTAAAAGTCGGGGACGGCTAAGTCATCTAGGCAGTAGCCAACGCATAAACGTTGTGAAAGGACCAGTAGGTGAGGTATTGACCTCAAACCAATCCCTCAATGAAACGCAGAAAACGTCGATACCTCAGATTAACAGTTTCTGGTACCGATTCGTAGCAAGTTTTAATTTTATTTCTAATCAAAACGGTACACGGCAAGAATTCTCGTCACGCAAACTGTAAGTACGGTACAGATCAAGTAGGAGTGATGAGGACGAAGAGGTGGGTGCTCGAACGTCACGTGATGAGTGCTCAAAAGCTGCGTCTGATTGATAAGGAATAGATTCTTGTACAGTAGTTGTTCTATCTATTCCTGAACAGTATTGATCGCGTAATTGCTCCCGATCATTTGTCGAATCCGCGTTCTGCTCGGCTGTGTTTTCGTACGCTCCCCATGGACTGACGCCTGTACATTGCCACATTGCGCGTTCACTTTCTCCAACTCTCATACATTTCTCCTGTTTTTACTAGTGCCGCTCCATGATGCTGTTTCCTCTCGGATGCCGCAACCCTCTGCCAGCTACCCCTTATCTCTCTACTTCTATATAATTTCCGTACCACCCATACACACGAACTTCCTCCTTCCTCTCCATCCCTCCTATCTGTGAGAAAGCATCAATACAACTTCAATCATGGCCGACATCTCTCCACCACCACCTGTGAGCGATGTGCCTTTGCATGAACCCGGCGAAGCTGTTCAAGTTCCAGTTGGTGTTCCCACTGATGGTGATGGGGGCGGTGATGGACATCCACACAAAGAATATGACCTGCCCGTCGATGAACAAAATCGTGCCAAGAGGATCAAGTTGTGGTCTATCAAACGACCACACATGCGTGCTTTCCACTTTGCTTGGAGTTCCTTCTTCCTCGCTTTCTTCGGTTGGTTCGCACTCGCACCACTTCAGAACAACATTCGAAGAAACAATGCTTGGCTAGCCGAAGGCAATAATTTTAAGCATCAGAACATTATTTCGGTTGCTGGCACTATCATCATGCGTGTTGTGATCGGTCCATTCTGTGATCGATTCGGTCCCCGACTAGCTCAGTCACTACTTCTTGGTGTGTTTTCGATTCCTCTCTTCTTGGTCGGAACTGCAAGAAATTTCGTGGCTTGGACAACTGCACGTTTCTTTATCGGTTTCATGGGTGCCACTTTTGTTGTCACCCAGTTTTGGACTTCCATCATGTTCTCTGGTTCGATTGTGGGTACTGCAAACGCCACTACTGCTGGCTGGGGTAATCTTGGCGGTGGTGTGACACAAGCTATTATGCCGTTAATCCGTGCTGGTGTGGCAAAAGCACAAGGTATTAATCCTAACGATATCAACGATGACAAAGCATGGCGTTTAGCTGTTCTAGTTCCTGCATCGGCCCTGGTAGTAACATCGATTGGACTCTATTTACTCAGCGATGATCTTCCGGAAGGAAATTATCGCGATTTACATCGTACTGGGCAAAAAGAGGTTACCAATCCATTCAAAGCCATGGGACGTGCAGCAGGCAATTGGAGAGTGTGGGTTCTATTCATCTTGTATGCCGGATGTTTCGGGATTGAACTTATCATGAATACGAATCTTGCGACTTACTTCGCCGGAAACCAAGGTAAAGAAGCATTCACGTTGGACGAACGACTGGCTGGAACAGTGGCGGCGCTTTTCGGATTAATGAACATATTCGCACGATCGCTTGGTGGAATCGGGTCGGATCTGTTGGCGAGGAAACTAGGATTACGAGGTCGTTTGTGGTGGTTCTTTTTCACACAATTGATGGAGGGTGTTTTCTTTGTGGTGTTCTCCCAAATCAAAGTGCTGGGTGGTGCAATTCCGACACTCATTGTTTTCTCGCTGTTCGTGCAGATGTCGGAAGGCGCGACTTTCGGTATTGTGCCATTTGTTGATCCATCGAGCACGGGCGCAGTTTCGGGAATAGTTGGTGCTGGCGGTAACTTTGGAGCAGTGGCAGGTGGATTCTTGGTCAACTCTCAATCGGTTGGGGGTATCTCGACAGGGTTCCGAAATTTGGGATTCATTGTCATTGGTTCTGCGTTCCTCATCCCGCTTCTGCACTTCCCCGAATATGGAAGTATGTTCGTCCCTCCGAAGAAGACGACACAAGTCGAAGAAGTCATTGAGGAGGAAGGGGCGTAGTTATTGAACCTGTGGTAGAATGAATGGCGTGTCATGTCAAACAAACAAGTTGTTGTAAACTATCTATTTTCAACGTTTTCGTAATGTTTACTCGTATGTTGCCCTTTTTCTCCATCGCGTTTGTGTTCGGGAGCAAAGCCCCAGTAATTGCTAACAATGCAAGCTTCAATGGTGATGACTCACTAATAAGACGCTCGCACATTGAGAAGGACCACACAAAGCGACCTAATGAAAAACAGTCACCCCAAGTAATGTACACACGAAGCTCGGGTGAAGTGGAATATACAAAGCCGTACATACACAGAAAGCAATGACTTCGGCATCAAGATACGATGATGGTACTGTTCTAGCCACTTTTACTTCCTAAGTCACTCTGCAATTTTGTGAAATGTGTGCGATTGATACTAAGTTCGCAGAAAGAACGCCAGAAACAGTACAAAGTGGGACGACTTCTGAATCAACGAAATACGTAGGTCTGCAGAGAATTCAAGAGTTGACAGACTCGCATCGGTTGAGTAAAGCGGTTCTACAGTAGTGAGCCAATTGTTCGGTTTGGAGAATTTCTTGATGGTGGTGAAGGGGTGCGACAAAGCGAAGATGATACATCTCTACGGTGAATTACAGTACAGTACCGGCACCTGATCAAAATTTGAGCTCCTCATTCTGCATGCAATCTGCGACACATTGAATCCGGAGGATCAACGTTCTACGCGTAATGAAGACAATGATGATTGCAGTCGCGTTTGCGCAAAGCTCTTCGGCACGTTTATTCGATGGTGTTCCTGTTCGCAGTCGTACACCACATCGAACGTGTATCAAAAGAGTTGTTTCTCTACCTGTGCCATTTTCACCCCGCCGTCGATGTCGCCCCATAGCAGTAGCTGTGATATGTGCCGATTCAATGACGCCTCAAATTCTTCGCGATTCTGCTGGTGTCCCGGTGTTGCAGATGCCTGCGACGCGTCGTTATCCGCCATTGTGGTTCATTTGTTTAGTTCTCGTGGTACTAATCTACGCTTTTCGTCGGTGGTATGTGAGGCGTTACCTACGAACCAGCAAGTATCGGCTGGAGAATCTCAGTCGCGATATCGGCGATTTCTACGATGCGAGGTCTGCCGCGTGGGAATCTGTGTGGGGCGAACACATGCATCACGGATTGTACGACATTGTAGATGGAACTCGCCTGAAAGGAGCAGAGGCACAAATTCGTACAATGCAAGAACTCTTTCGTCTTGGTGATGTCAAGCTTCCCGCAGCTCGTGCATTGGACGTAGGTTGCGGTATCGGCGGTGGTTCCCGTTTTCTCGCCGAACGTGCCGTTAAGGTCACCGCTCTCACGTTGAGCGAAGCGCAGGCACGTCGTGCCGACGCCCTTAACGCTGCTGCTGGTTTATCTGACCGCATCAAAACACATGTGGCAGATGTGTTACGCTATGACCAACTCGAGGATGACTCATTTGATTTGGTATGGTCTCTTGAGAGCGCTGAGCATATCAGCCCCAAATCTTTACTCGCAAGCACCCTATGGCGTGTGTTACGACCTGGTGGAACTCTACTAATGGCGGCGTGGTGTGTACGCGAGGCGACACCACCTTTCACAGTTTCGGAACAGTACGCTATTCGACGAATTATGGAAGAGTATTGTTTACCACCTCTCGCAGCACCTAGCGAGTATGTCACTGAACTTGTACGTGCTGGTTTCCGAAACGTAACTGTGACCGACTGGACCGACCGTGCTATGCCATTCTGGGGTGAGGTAGTACGTTCCGCTATTTTCGACCCACGGGGATGGAAGGCACTCCGTCAATATGGCTGGCCTCTCATTCGGTCCGCCCTAGCTATGCGACATATGGTGAAAGCCATGGATTTGGGCGCAATGAGATTAGTAGCATTTTCGGCGCGTGTCCCAACTCCGACGGAAGTTGAGCAAGAGAAAGCGCAGGCCATAAAGTGCTGATGAACGAGACGCACCGATAACAATACTGTAACTAAAATAACGTTGTAGAGTTAAGGAAGTAGCAACGAATGTTCTCCTGTGTTGTATTGAGTAGTAGGATTAGTTCTTGGCTGTTTTCTGCTGCTGTTGCTCATGTTCTTGTTGCTTACTCAGCTGTTTTCTCTTTTTCATGAGTTTGCTCGATTGTTTCTTCAGCGCTGTTCGAACTAACTCGGATACCTGAACCGCACTCTCGGTGCACACTCGTAGCGCATTGATCACCATCATGGGTCCCATTTCTCCAGTCTGAATCACGTCCGTAACCTTGCCAAATGTAGGTTGATAGGCAACTAGCACAGACCCATCTGCCGTCTCCTCCTCCGCTGCACATGGGTCCAATATTATCTTATCATCTTTCAGAACCGCTGATGCTGCGCAAACAAGGTCACGCATAGCAATCCCTGCTTCTGCTAGGGCCATAGACGCTGCCGACACAATCGCTGCGTAGGCGGAACCGTCGTCTTCAAGAACAAACACGCTGACATCGATTCGCGATTTGGGGTAGTGTTCAAGTAAGACAGTTGCCGTCATCGTCCGTGTCAACCCTGAGCTAAGCTCACGTTCTAGATTCGATATACCGCCACCTCCACTGTTGTCCGCCTCAGTCTTCTCCGCGGTGCGCGCAAACGAGGCCCATCGCACTTCGCACTGCACGCTACATTCGACTGATGATGATGATGCGTGTGGGCCATTCACGGCACAAAACACTTTCGTCCCTCCAGCTTCATAGTAAGCCGACCCGTGCGGTTGCGATAATATTCCTCCTCGAACGAATATGGGTCGCAGCGCACCGTTTTCAACTCTTCCATCTGGTCTTGTGCTCCCTTCCATACGTTTGCTCGTTCTCGAAACTCGTACAAGTGGTCCATACCTGGTAGTCAGTGCCCCTGTCGTCGTCGACATACTGTGAGTGTGCCACTAATGAATTTTATTGATCCGACGTCTACCTTGGCACCCTAGTAAAGTATGAATTTATTTCATTAGGAACAATTATTTTAAAAAATTGTTTCCTAAAAATACAGTGAACAATAAAACCAATCTGGAGACCGAGAAGGCCAGTCGAGAACACGCACGTCCATGTCCCAAAACCATTGTTTCGTGTACGCCGAGGTGTGCGCTGGGGCGTTGTCTTGTTGAAAGACAGCGCCCGGCGAGTGATGATTCTCGTTAAAGGGCAGGAGGGTGGTATCGAGCACCGAGCAGTAACGAGATTATTCTATGTGCCCCTCCACAACGACCAGCTCAGACTTCCCGTGGTGTGAATATCAGGCCCACACCATCACACCTCCGCCATTATTGTGGTGGTCCACTCGCCAGCGCCTCGGGCGGCACTTGTCGCACCAACGGGCTGAAAGCCCGTCGGGACCGTCGAGTGTGAACCAGCTCTCGTCACTGATCACGACACGGCGCCAGAACCGGGCACCTTTCGACAACATTATTCGTGCCTACTCATGGCGGGCGGCGCGGTGAGACGCGGTAAGTTTGGGGGCAGCATGCGGGCGCCGCCAAGTAAGGTGTGGGTCGGCAGCGAGGAGCTGCTGCACCCTCCGGACCGTTACCATAGGGGCGTAAAGGTCCCGGAGCTGTCTGGCGCTGTACTCACCCGTCCTCGCTTGTCGGAGGAGGAGACGCACCTCCCTTTGGAGAACTTTACGCTTTGGGCCTGTTCGCCGCTGCCCTCCCTGCTTCGTCCCTTGGGTGATGACACGGCGCACTGCGCTGCAGCAGCGATTGATGATGACATATATCGCGGTTATGGTCTTTCCACCTTCATAAAGTTTCAATACCTCACTCCTCTCCTCCTTCGTCAATGATTGCCCCAGCACCATTCTTCGTTCTGTGTTTCGTGCGGTGTGCGTGTTGTGTGGATTTCTTTTGCACCGCCACTCAACTTAGAAACCATCGCTAGGTATAAGGTAGGACTTCGTTACGCTGGCGCTGCATGGTTCGACGTACGCTTCATAAAATGTTCGCACGAAATTATGAGCCTTATTCCGTTAGGAGTACGTCATATGACTGTCGGAGCATAATCATCATGATAAGGGTCGTAGGAAAGCGCATGTAACAGTTTCAGGTTTATCAGTCCAGTTAAAAGGTGAGGAGGTACAAGGGTATGTCAGGAATGTTAATTTTACATTTCAGAACATCTCCTATTTCCACCAGCGTATTGTGGCAAAACCTCATATGCATCCAGTCAACGGCAGTGCAGAAGGACAAAGGGACATAAAAGAAAGGGAAGTTCACCGTAGTATAAAAGTGCGAATGACGTTAATTTTATCCATGTAATCAGGCCAGAGTAGTCATCCAAGGAATGTTGGGAAGATGTGACATCGACAGATCCGACTTGGTTACGGGCGGCCTAGCTAACAGACCAGTGTACAGAAAGCGTTGCGAATCTGTTGGAATGGGACTGATCATTTCAACCATGGGTACAACGTATGAGCCAAGGACCATTGAAAGGAACCAAATTGTTTTTATTCAATGAAAAAGAATAAAGAAAGATGATGATAATCCAGGAAAGTATTTAAACTATTGATGAAGGCACTTGGACAACCCGAAGAACGTAAAAATAGCACGAATCGTCGCTCAAGCTGTTGGAACTAGAAATCGGGAAAAACCTAATGATTCACTCTCTAAAATTGTAAAAAAGCTCAGTTCGAATTATATTTGCTTTATCAATTGGAAAAAGAATTTCAATATTTGCACAAGATACAAGTCAAGCATGGGTTATTATGGATACAATCTTGGTTAAGTAATTTAATCTTCCCCTTCTAATGGAACTGAAAAAAAATGAAGGTTCATGTTATACGAGAAGTGAAGAAACCATTATACAGACTACCAGAAAGTGGCTTGTACTTAATTGAACCTATATTCCACACACCGAGACCAAACTGGGAATGAAAACTTAAGATATCCTTAATTGTATTCTTCACGAATTTGATTTCAATGAGAAACTGAAAGCAATTATATGTCCACAATCTGATAATACAATTGCACATCGAGCTGATAAGTTCAACGGAGAACAACTTAAAAGTATTCAGAATAACTAGTCAAAGATAGATTGGCGACAGAGTTCGTCAAGAAAAAGAACATGTTCCAATATCTCACCTCCCTCTCCCGATTTCTCGATATTATCATACTCCCTAAGTTCAGAAATACTTGACCGGATTTAGTAAGCCTTGTGCATTATCACCATCTCGCATTTCTAGGCATCTAGACTTGATTCGCTGGTACTTGCTGTCATTCTCCATCAAGTAGTATCAATAATTACCACGGAAGTTTCAAGAATCCAGAAAAATTCCTATTGAAATTTTCATCCGTAAAATTCCACCGTTGTCATTGCATCCTTTTCATCCTCATCTACCGTTTTCAACCAACCTATCAGTTCTAG
>JAAUYH010211605.1_pt1 | contig 18249 bp, 14 predicted proteins | sample 7278061 | NCBI WGS metagenome assembly JAAUYH01 (sample SAMN14350203, study PRJNA611818) | marine sediment metagenome | isolation source: surface marine sediment (0.6m) | place: French Polynesia: Moorea | collected 2018-08 | reverse complement strand
GAAATGGACGCCCGCGAATAAGCACTGCCGCGCGGAATCAAATTCGCGACCTATTTATTGATGAACCTACAATATCTCTTCGTGTAGCAGCAGCTCAAACTAGAGTTTGTTCTTCAACAGTAAGGAATGTTGTACTCAAAGAATTGAAGCTTTACCCTTACAAACTGCAAATGAGCACCGCACTGAATGAACACCACAAAACATGTAGATTTAATTTTGCTCAAAATTGCCGTACAAAGCTGAGAAATGATGCAGAGTACTCTGAACGAATAGTTTTCTCCGACGAATGTAAGTTTTCGCTGTCCAGCAAGGTGACGAAGCAAAATTGCGGAATCTGGGGTACTGAGCGCCCAAATCAAGTATACGAGACGCTTCAAAACTCTCCATAGGTAATGGTCTGGTGCGCTATGTCAAAAATTAGAGTAATGGGCCCTTACTTTTTTTAGAACGAAAACGTCACTGGTAGTACCTACAAGAGAAAGCTGCGCTATTTTTTGTTTCCAAAGCTTCAAAACTATCCAGTAAACATGATATTTCAGCAGGGTGGCGCTCTGCCGCACTACTCCCTTAAAGTACGAGAATATCTCGATCGAAAGCTGCCCAATCAATGGATAGGCAGGTGTGGAACAAATTTCACGGCCTTCCCGCTCTCCTGATTTAACCCCATGCGACCACTTTTTGTGGAGCTACATAAAAGACAAAGTGTACAAAGATCTTCCTCAGAGCATGAATGAGCTGAAAACAAAATAAGAGAAGCATGTGCTTCAATAAGTCAAGCTTCTCAGCAGAAATTTTATAAAAACATGAATTTTCGGTTAAGCTTCGTTATGCGCAAACAAGGAGGACACTTCGAACATCTTTTAAACTAATCATAAAGTTCAACGAGTCTTCTATACTTTTGCACTTCACATTATGAAACTTCTTGGAAGCGGCCAAAATAATGGCCCATTCAGAATAGGCGTTTTTTTCACACCCTGTAGTACCGCTGTCTGACTCCATGTTTTCTCTACTTATTCCTAATTTCATTATACGGTACCGGTGCGCAATTGGTCTCATGGCCGAAGGCCAACGATCCGATTTCTAGTAGGGTACTATAGGATTTGATGTTCACGGATCATGCAGCCAGCTGAGAAATCGCTAACAATCTAATCTGTACTGTATCAGTACGGCACTCATGCCATAAACATACTGTCATCAGACACAGTAACCTAGGAATGGGAGGGTAACAAGACAAGAAGAGGATAAGCATCGGAGAGGTTACAGCGCAATTCCAATGAGGGTTAAATCGCAGGATGAAGGGGTGTGGTGAAGAGTCAGGGTTTACACGATTGTGCAGCGCAGTACAGCGAATGAATAAGACACTCATGGCATGAGGATAACACTAAGAATCAATAGATGGTATCCAGTAAGCTACAGACAATAAATCCAAATGCCAAGAAGAAATGCTCTCCACGCTTCTTATACAAATCATCAACGTTCGCAGAAACACATGCTTGACAAGGCAGAACAAACGCAACAAAAAGTATAGCAACATTTTTACAATCCAAACAACGAATTGCACATTCCGTACTTGTACGACGATATTAGCCCAGTTACGTCCAAGGATAGGGTAACATTAACCGCGACTATTCATCCACCAAGTGAATTTGAGACATACAACGACGACTGCCTCTCAGAAGACTCTCTTCGGTTCGTACCGCGAACGGGTAGCCTAGCGACAACGACAAGGTGATAGTCGGTCTGAGGAGGTGGTAGTATTAGCACAGGAACAGAGTCGATTGAAGATGATAGCAGTTGTGGGCAAGGAGGTGGCGGCGTAGCTCGACGCGGTGGCGTCGTCGGAGTCGCTGAAGTTGGCATGATGACAGCCGAGTTGTGACAGAAATGAAGGGCCTAGTCTGTGCTACCTGTGTGGGATTTATAAGAAGTCAAACGCAGCTGGATGGAGTGGCAGTATGCAGACCGATGCGGTCCCACGGTATAACGAGCAAAGAACCATGGTTTCGTGAAGGATCAAAGGATACTCGTTTCCATAAGCCATAGGTGATGCAATTAGTGGAATTAGAACAATGTGATCGTCGACTCAGGCCAGCTGCACTTTTTTGTTGGAACGAAGACTCTTGTGGTGTACGCGTTTGAAGTGTCGGATTGTGCAAGAAATGTGCCCATCGGTAAATGCGTGGCTCTGTGTAAATGCTTCGTTCGAAAAAAACAGTTCTGCGGCAGAAAAACACAGTCCATGTCTCCTCCTCATCCCATCGACTAACGCGCTCGGTACAGGACAGTATCGACACCCCAGTACCGTAATCGTTTTAGCGTGGTCAGACCCTATCATGATGCAATAGAGAAGTGGCAGCGGGCGGTCTCCCATCCAAGTAAAATATCTGTAAGTCGGACTTATACAGAATGTTTCCCTACCACTCAGAAAAGCGCTACATGAGATTTTCATGAAAAATCTGCGGACACTAACCGTGGTGTAATCTCGCGGATTGAAGAGCAACACTATTGGTGGGATTTCGCGTACGATCAGAATCAATGAGGGTCAACTTACGACCAACCGGATAAAGCAACCAATCAACGGGTGTTTGCAATGCATCTCGAAGGGCAACATGCAGGATTCGTGCGAATTCGAAACGCAATTTAGGCCGAAATTCATGACGTATGTCTTCGCATACGATTGGAAGGTGTCGTCATAGGATGTACTGTACTGTGTACCCCGACATTGCTCTCGTCCGGAGCGCGTCGAGTTCTCCTCCACGACATAGTTGTTGTGTGGCTTGCGTCGCCGGCTGTGATGTCGACAAGATGCCGCACTTCGAGTGTAGCACACGATGCGGCGCGCCTGCACGAAGAACGCACGATAACACTACATTTCGGCACTCATCAATGCATCATGACATTACGGCATGTTTCCTAGGATCCTCGAAAAACATAGAATGCCCAATACACGCAAAAATGGTACAACAAGCCGCGATGTCACTTCATATGAAGCGGGGCAATTCAAATGGCATGATTTTGTACTGCCTCAGAACCAAGGAAAATGACAGCAAACAATTCTGCAACGTGATTGGTCGGTAGAACCATGTGCACAGCCACTCAACAGTCAGCGCATGCATGGCATAGACCATCAATATCAAACTATCGGTACGCTACTAGTTTTTTTACTACCTAATGAACGAAAAGCCTTGATATCCTGGGTGCTACCATTTCTGAAATCGTCGTGATTTTTGATTGATTTCTATGGAATATCTAATTTTATAATTGGATAACAATCATGCAAAAGGGCATCTTAATAAGAACTTCAAAAATCGTGCATGAATCCATCGAAAACAATTTTTAGGCGTGAGTAACTATCGACCGACTTACATCCACAGTGGGAAGGTAGTACACCAGCCAAACCGATACGAACTTTACACGTCAGGGCACAGTTACAGTCTACGCCTTACTTTTCGCACTAGAAACATAATTGTATCTACGGCATAAATACTGTACTGCTTTGCTGGTTTTAAAACCTAGGTTCTCATCGAAATAAAACGTTGACATTACTTCTATCTAAATCCGGACACTGATGGAAAAGAAAGTATCGTAATGGATGTCTGAGACAGACATCGACAATATCTGAGTCGCAATTTATAGTCATCTGATCGCTTTAACCAGAATATCTGGAAGAGAAGTAATCAAACCAGGAAAAAATTACTCTAGACAGAGCTACTGCACAATATCCTTACACAGCCATAATCAATTATTCCTGCATTTTGGTCCTGTTTTCCGATTCCATTGTGACTCAAGGTATCTGGATGTCATCTACCACCCTAAGCATGTGTGCATTTACTCAGTGAGACATCTCTGTTTCAGAATTGAAAGTCAAAATACGTTACCTTCTGTCATTTAGCGTTATGAATCAAAACTTGGTTCATGGCGATTCACCCAAAGTAACTTCGAGCAGAACAAGAATTCATTGGAATCAAATACTCTATGGTACAAGATGATAAGCTCAGAAAAATCCAGATAAATCCGAAGCAAATATTTTCATTGATAATCTCTGATCTGCAAAATGGATTTGTTTTGACTAGAGGTGTTTTGCTGTTCGAAAAAAACCTAACACGAATTATTATTTCAAGATTTCGAAGTAAAGATACATTCGAAATGCTGCTCAAGATTTGACGACATCGCAAGCCGAAATTTGCTGAGAAACAACTTCATCAAATTTGATCGAAAGCGCTCATCGGATAAAATTTCTAAGGTTTTGGTTGATTGGAACAAATTCAAGTACACAGTACCGCTAACTGAAGGCAATATTCCCTTCCTTTCAGCAATAGACTGTAATAAATTGAGAAAAAGTCCAGTTTCGAAATCAGTCTCAATTCTGTCGCCTTTTGATGGTTTCTAACAAGATCGATTCTGTCTGATCCTTAACGAAGCCTTTCATTACTTACAGTAGATTGGACATAGATATTAGCGAAGACTTCGGAGCAAGAGTCACAAAATTAGAAAAACCATAATTATTTAACCAGAAACATCGACTAACACTAAGCGAACCTTTTGTGTACCAAAGACCGAGCTTGAATCATAGTTTTATAGCTTCATACTGTGTACTCAATTCGTTCAGTTTTAGTCGCGAAAGGTTCTTTTGTGCAAGAATATGCATTTCAGCGGCTCTCAAATGACTGAACAAGCGACTAAGCGAGTAGAAACTCCACGAAATCGAAGATTGCACCATTGCATGGATGTGGAAACAGTGATCACAAGATCGATTAGTTCATTTAAGGTTAACCGATTGAGGTCAATTGTCTACACCTGTGTTGTACGCAATAGTATAAGTAAAGGCCGGCCAACTATGTGTGGGGCACTAACAAAAAATAAGCTTTACTTGAAACACTATCACTCTCTAGTACAACCACTATCATCTCTATCTACCTTTCCTTTTCCTTCTTCCATTCCTCTTCCACTTTCCATAAGGTCAAATTACCACAATAGATATTACAAATAGAATACAGGAAGCTATAAGTAACGCACAAAATGTTTTATGAAAAGTAAGATGAAAGTAGCGAATCTGTGGTTTTAGTTTTGAACCATGTCGGACTGGTGCGTTGCATGGGAGAAGGTGGGCGTTACTTATAGCTTCCAGAATTCTATTTGTAATATCTATTGTGATAAGGTGACTTTACAATTCATGACTACGATTCATTCTAAGACCAATTCCAGCGGAAAACTAAAAATTATGCCTCGTGACAGCAGATCAGTGTACTGAACCCATGAAAAGAGAAAAATCTTCCATCCAAGAAAAGTGCTCAATATTTGATGCCGTACCTGTTCCCACGATTTTCATTTGTGTAGAAGGGGAATACGTTAGGAGATAATCCGAATTAGAGGTGCATCTGGCTTTTCGATTACATAGATCTAATTTGTTCCCAGCATATCTACTTTAATCAAGTGTTTGAATTTGTCTAAATAATTACAGCACGATTTCTTTCAGGTAGCGAACGGTACCTCAGTTTTTCCGTTATATCTGCGTATGATGACTACTTCACTGGTCTGTACCGTCGATTCTCACATCAACCTATGTTTCTTTACCCAATCGATAGATTCTTCATGAAGACTGTTTTGGAAATTTCCCGAAACATGAAATGAGAACGACTAATATAGAAGATGAAAACGCTAGATATTTAATTAAATCGGTATGAAGGGACCAATCAGGAATTATTTTGCGATTAGTAGAGCCTTATCATGACAATTGCTGCCTTGATAATTTCCAGGAATCCAAATATATAGAAGTGGCACAACGTAAGTATGAAAAAGTTGCTTTTGCTACATTCGTTTCGAGTACGCTTTCAACCTTGTGTGTAGAAGTTCGTTTTTCCTACGCCTGACAAAATCGTATAACATTGGTGATCCAGACGGGAGGTTTGATGCATGCTTTCAGTGAGTTTATCAAATTTAAGGGCACCGATGTCGCCTGAAACTCTTTTTCATCATCAAGAGAATGCGGTGATCACGAATCTTTTCACCAAAGAGAAAGCCGAGAAAATCGTACCCTGCCTGGATAGTACAGTGTTCGACTTCCATTTGGGCTGTTTTACGCAAAAGAATGCTTCGGTGTAACAAAGCAAGGAGTGAAAAGTTGTGAAGACGGTGCTGACCGAAAAATTCTCGACTCAGAAGACCGAGTCAGAGGTAGTGAATGAGATGTTTACCCTTGAATATGACGGAGAAAAAATCTCGAATTCCTTATCATGAGCTGAAAAGATCTAAAATCAGCCCAAAGTAGGCGATTGTGTGAAGTTTTCACTACTTCGAGACGCCCTGAAACAAGCTCAGATTTTCTTTCAAGTCTTGTTATTCAAGGAATTGAAAACTTAGTGGAGTATTAAGAAATATATAGAAAAAGTACGTCGAGAATATGAAAATGATGAAGTTTATGCAACAGTAATCTTCCACAAGACGAAGAAAGTAGACGAACATCGGACGCGCAAAATAATTTTCGAATTTTGAAAGCAGACTTAAAACCTTCATTTGATGATGATGAAACAACCGAAGCAAGGGTCGAAAAAACTGGAAATCACGTGATGCAAATATGTCCAAGAGAGCCGCTACGCCTCGCAGTGTACGGTGGGCCAAGAACCTATTTGCTATCGATGGCACAAGAAAGGTCATACTGCTTCAGAGTTTCAGTCCATTGTTGAAATGACGCCTATATATACTTATTAGCACCGTATTGATCACAAAACTGAAAATTGTTTCATCAAGAGGGGTAACAAAGCTGTTGAAAAGCATGATGTAAGGTTCGCGAAGCGCAGCGAGCCTATGTAGGCTAAAATGGCGGCCCCGTTGGAAGAGAATAATATACTGTTTGTGAAAGAAGGTGATTCTAGGTTCTGATTTTGACACAATGCGAGAAACAAACTTCTAGAAACAAAACATTGTGGTTTACTCAGAATGAACTTAGCTACCTCTCATTTTTTCTCCATTATTTCTTTGAATAGTCTGATTCGATATTACTTTATGTGCACATGGGATGGACATGACTCTTAAATCACAAAATAAGCTTGCGATAATCTGACATCAAAGATATTTAGTAACCTTTGGATTCTATCCTGCAAAATTTAGATTTCTGCATTTTGAAAACCAGAAAGTCCTATTAACATTGATCCAGCTGAAGAAGACAATACGTTAGCTGTCCTGAAGAGAACCTCAAATGGAAAAACTCTCACCAAGCAACAGAGAGTACAGGGTAATATTGATTCATACACCAGGGCCAAGTAAAGCCGAAAACTGCTGTAAGGATGAACCGCAACTCTCCGATCTCGCGTAATAGTCGAGAGGAAACCGAGAAGGGTAGCAAGAAGTTCGTACTTAAGGTGGTAATTTTCGAACTCGGCAAAAGAGTTGAAAAGTACGACCTGATCAACAATCTGGTGCAATCCAAGACTGGTATTATCTTCAGCCCTATTGCACGTGCTGACATAAATTTCGCCAAGACCGAATTATGGAGGATCCTCTCTGGAAAGACGGAAAGATCTATTGTGAACTTTGCTGGAAAAATAAAGTTCATAAAGTGTCGATTTTCCAACTTCGTCCCATGCAGGTAGAAATATACTCGTATTCAATTTTGCATTCATTCGACTCTGGTGATGGACTAATTAACGAGCGCCAATCTGTAAGACTAGCGAACTGTATCGTTGTTTCGGTGCGCAAGCAACCAACAACCGATGAGTCAAACCGATAATGGCATATATAATAATATACCAATCGACACTTTAGAGTATTATCAGGATGAATGGTGATAACTAAATTGTATCGTCATGTCCGAGAAGCCTGTGGAGAAGTACGCACCAGAGTTCAAGCAGTTTAAATAGTGGTACGAACAAACTGAGTCAACGGGGATCCTACCATAATAAAAATTTCAGCAATACATGCCAAGTGAAGCCTTAAAAATATAGATGTTTCACTTGCTCGAAGCTAATATCGAGGGGAGTTGTTCATTGTCAGAATAATGATTTCAAGCATGGTTCGAAAATGAATTAGGCTGATCGGATATAGATGGATGGTTTCTTCGCTATCAGAAACGAAAGATAGATAAATTCGTAACCTTGAGAAAGGCCGTGCATCGTTCGAGAGACAAACATTCGAACAAGACGGAAAATCTGGGTCAGTGAGATAAAAAGAGTCTGTCCGCAGAGATTTCTGTTGTATTAGTGAAATAGCATCAAGAACGGCGTTGATATTGATTTTGGCTGCATGTGACGTTGTCGCTTGAATCAAGTACTCAATTTTCTGAGTTGATGATTTACAGGTAGGAAAAAATTGTGTGAAATTTTACATATGGGACATTTTGGATGAACAAAATCTATAAGTTTAACCACTAAAAGGTTTTTCTGTAGAAGCGCTCTGATAAACAAGTTTAAGAGAATAAGCTTCATGAACTTTAGATTTCTTAACATACACACGGGTTGGAAGTGATTCGCTAAAATTTGAAAACAGCTAATGTATAGAATTGTGAATTGATAGTTCAGTAGAATTTTCGAGGGGCTAAAACATTTCAGAACTGTAAAATGGAGCATGCTCTTCTGGATACATGGGTTCATCACTGTACTTCTTACCCTAACTGAAAGTTCATACAATTACTTTCTGTACCGTACATGGCAGTGTTGGGTACGTGTTCAAACATCCCTCCGCTAGCTCCGATCGTGTAATCAATGACCGATCGTTAATGAATTCAGATCTGGTGACTATCTGACAAAAGTGAAAACATCTTGAAGAGAAGGGTTACAGCTGAGCCATGTCCAACATAGTCACAAATATGCTGACTCTGAGATTCCACATCAGACGCAAGAATGCAGCTTCTTGTGCTGTCATCACTCTGAGAAAAGAATTGACCTAAGTTTGGCCAAAGCTTGAGAGCAGGTAAGAAGATCATGGATATCTCTGTTGAAATGGACCATTCAGTTTATCATCATTCAATCAAATGCAGGAATCGGAACAGAAGTTTTCCCAAGCTTAGGAACAGCCAGTGCTGCCGATGATGCCGTTGATTCCGGTAAAACTGGTTCATCCGGTGCTGCTCGAGCGCTCGATGTTCTGTCGCTACTAGATTGGACAGCCTGATTAATGGTGTTCTTATATTCGTCGATGGTACTTGAACAACTGGTACATTTTAGAACTCGTAAAGGTCGTAGATGATTTGATTGGAGTAGGATTTGCGCCCATCCGGAAAACATCACCTTCGGGTACGGAAGAATCATCACTGTCGCAAGAAAAAGAGCTTGAGTGATAGGCTTCATAACGTTATTTCTCTCACGAAGCTTGACCCACCGGACAAAATTTCGGCATAATAGATATTAGGTTCTGGTTCATATACGGTATCCACATGAGAGTAGGCGTGAGCTCGGCGGATACCATCCAAACAGAGAAATTTCTCAACACTATTGGAGAGTATAAGCGTCACAAGGACGAAAATCGTGAAATATTTGCTCCTCCGTACCTATTATAGCCGATTGAATTTAAGTTTGAAAGCATCTGCCCGTTGAAAACACAAAATAGTCAAATTTATAGCGACAGATACTTCACGAATTCAACGTTCTGGATTGATGCGAAATCATTTCCAATCATTACTGGTTTTTTGATTTCCTATAGTGGTACAAAAATGAGTAGGCAGTACGCATTCTAGTAAGGAATTCCGGGTGCATCCAATCTACTATTATATCCAAGACAGTACGGAGATATATTTTAGGGCGCTCAAACCGAAGTCATTCACTGCTCTACTTTTATACGGCGTTTTAGTCCGCCTTCGTTACTGTCGCGCTGCCACTCATACGCTATGCTCGGAAATGAGAGAGAGAGGCACTGCAAATTGTTTTGACTACTTTTTGCGCTCCGTTAGCACAAAACAACTCGAGAGCCACGCAATTACTGCGTGTTTCTTGTGGCACTGGAGAACGCAATACGATCCAATCATGAGAAGTCAGCAGATATTAATTAATGCTTTAGAGCATATGAAGACAAAAGCCTAACCAAATGAAATTGTAAGACGAATTAAACTCAAGAGAAAGATAAACGAAGAGCCAAACCACACGATCAGGCCTTACTGAAGTGCTTCTGAAGATCAATAAAGCGAGCGGTGGATCAGTAATTGCAGTCACTGGTTATGAAAATTTATTGCGATCGTTGTCTTCATTGCTTAGAAGAATACTTCCCATAAAAAATTCTTCCGAAGACGTCAACATTTTTAGGGAAATAAATAAACTCGTAGTTCTTATTAAAAATTCCAGCTTCTAATCATGCATTCCCTGTAACCCTTTGAACACCCCCGCTATAATTCATCAAACCCGCTTGAACATGAACTAAATATTTGAGTAATTTATCTCGAAACTTTAATTTTTGGGCCGTTAGTTGGCGACGGTTCATCGCATTGGGAGAAATCAGAGATTTATATAGTCCGAGTTTTGGCCGAAAATCAGATTAGCTTCAAGGGTCATTTCTTCCTTTATATAACCAACATAACATATTTGCACACCCTATCCCATTCTATTCCTACTTCTACTCGTTTCCCAACTCGAAATGAATCAAACGCTTTTATTTGATGTGATGATCCCGGTAGTACACATACATAGGAGGGAATCGATTTTGCGTTGTTGCTAACGTTAGAAATTACATAGGTAATTGCTGATTCTTGAAGAATTCCTAACTTTACTTTAGAGAAACAGCAATGCATCCTAGATTTTATGCTTGTCGATGAAAAATAAAGTAAAATCTTCAAGAATCGGCATTTACCTATGTAACTGCTAACGTTAACTAGGACGCAAAATCGATTCCCTCCTGTGTATAACTCAATTCGCAACATTGGTAATTTGAGAGACATGATAAATACAACTTTTACGGGTCATGGGTATTGTAACTAGCGGTTACACATCGCGGCAAAAATAGGCTTCTGTTTCAATACAATCATTATGTATCTTACGGACTGCGGCGCTTTGCACTCTCGTGCCTGAAGTAACACAATCGAACAAATGTGTCAGCAGATATCTCGTGCAATTTGGATTGACTGAAATCAGGAAATGGAAAAACGAATAAGAGTGAAAGGAAAGGGAAAACACTTGGAAGGGTGCATTGTACAGTAGGCGAGTACCAGCGGACGGAAAGGGTACACAATTGGAAGGCTGTACTGCACTGCCAAATTCCACAAATGCAAACGTGAAAATGATGTCTCATGATGACAGATTCGTCGATCGCGTACCAGCGGCAGAACAGAGAAAACCCTTGGAAGGCTGTACTGGACAGAACAATGCGACAAATGCGAATTTGGAAATACTTGGAAGGGTGCACTGTACAGTAAACGAATACCAGCGGAAGAAAAGTATAAATACTTGGAAGGCTGTACCGTACTACATAGTACAATTCCACAAACGCGAACGTGGAAATGTTGTCCCATGGTAACAGACCCGTCGATCGAACCAATCAACGTCTTGCCGGTATAAAGATTGCTCGACCATTGCTGCCATCCCTGTTTCTACGAATTCGCCGCCTTAGGGGCAGGTGCACTCCCAATGAGCCTGTCTCGGAACTTATTTAAGCATGCTCTCATCTTCGAACACTCGATTCCAACATCTCTGACCGTGCTCCGGTTTCCAGGCTCAACTCTCCTCGGCATGTCGTCATGCACAACTCCGACTACGCAACCGTGCGGCATTACTCCTCTATCTCCACATCCACATCCACTGCCACTACCACTATCGCTTTCATCCGATTCTATTCCTGGCCTTAAACTGCCCCTTGCTCGATCTACCTACCAGCATGTCGCTGTCTTCGCGGAATTCGTTTGTGTTGCGAATCGAAGTGATTCGGTAGAGAACCGGATGTTATGTGATACAACGAAATGCCCGAGGCCCATGAGCAAGTGCAAGTAGGGCTGCACTATGCTTGTGTGGTACTGGGTCGAAGTCGTTGCTGAGACATAGTGTATGGTTGTTTGAATTGTAAAATGCTTAGTTCTACTTCTCATTGAGGTGTGCTTTCGCCAGAAGAGAATAGCATTGTGAGAAACAAAAACTCGAGGTTTGAATGATAATTACATGTCTCATGGAGTACGTAGGAACAGAGAGGCAAGGAAAAGAAGTGCAATCCAAGGCGTTATCAAGGTCTTTGGCGTTGGTGGATGACTGTATTTGGGAGTTGTGTTAGAGACATAGAGAAATGACAGCAATTAATGAGAAATTTGTTGGCCATGAAGCGTTCCTTTCTTGATTGGCTCATTCGGTGATCGTTTAACAAACAACAAGATTATAAACTATGCAGTAGTAGATTCATGCAGACGTCTTATTCATTACTTCTCTCTTTTGCTATAGTACTTTCCATGCCTTTTCTACGCTAACTATACTTGCAACTTTCGCGGTTTTTTCCTCAGATTGCGAAGGCAAAAGTCATCCATCTACCTCGCTCCTCATCTAACAGGAAGACTTGCCTTGCCGCATACTGTTCTCATTGGTCAATACTTTTGTCTCACGTTTTCTGACACTCATACATAACACGAATATCATATACTGAAGCTTCTACCGATTTTATCGAAGTTCACTACTGCTTTGCTAAATCTACTACATTGTAATGTTGGCTTTATAATTAACAAACCATCATTATCTATCAACGCTTTCCGACATATTAGAGCTGTGTATATGAATGCATGTATGAATGTCATGTGGATGATCATATTAAGAAAATATTAACACTAGAAAATAATGTGCTCTACGCACAAGACAATGTACTATTTGTTCCTTGAAATTTACGAAGTTCTCTAGTTATCGAACATTAGAACTTCTGCCAACCCCTACAAGTAGAGATAAGTCGTCTTGCAATCTTCAAATTGCTCTAAATTGCTCTGCATACTAGCATTTCACATAATGTAACGCTTTTCACTTTTGGCAATAAATTTTGGATTTGAGAAGAATCACTGAATTGTTTTCATTTCTATAAAGTTTACATACCCATAGAGTACTTTTATTAAATTATAGGTTGGCGGACGTTGATTTAAATCATAGATAGTCTTTCATTTCATTTGATTTTCTAGTTTTTTAGCTGAAAATTCAGTTGCAGAATGCATCAATGAAGTTCAGAAATACTGAGCGTTGAATATCTTTCATGTTCAAATGGTTTTAGTATCATGATTACTTATGAGTCCATGAAAACTGAATTCCAGGTCCGATTGACGAAAATCCGATCGAGAGTACCGAATATGGGCGGTTCCGAAATTGCCTGTACTTCCGGTATCGCATGGATAACTTGTTATAGTACTTTGCCAAACTAGCTTAAGGAAATCTTTTATTTTCTATCAGCAATAATCGAAAAGGACGAAATTGATGCGATGCGCCACGAGGCATAGCTGCAATGGATCAGAAATTTCCTGCCGTGCCTGTGATTGCTCACTTACATATTGTCGGTATGGGGAAGAATATTTCAGATTCTTTTGAAAAATGCGTGGCAGTATGTACATTTTATTCGTACAAAATGCTGTGCTGTGTAGATGAAATAGACTCTGATACTATGTTAGCCTTCTCTTTACCTCACAGGTCATTCTGTGTGAACTGGACATGTTCACCAGGCTGTCGAAGGGTATTCACTGCACTATCATGCAACATCATCTATGATGACTGGCGAACTATGAGAGCAATCGATTCACAGGCATGCATTGACGTGCCTTGGGATCTGTATGACAGAAGAAACTATATCTAGAAGCGCATAAATAGAATAGCAATTGAATGGACAAACAATGACGATTAACGACTTAATACTTCACCTAACCCACTTCACGCAATATCTACCTCATATTCTGGAAGAACCTTTAAGCACTCAATAACAAGCCTGCAGTTTCTTGCAGGTAAGAGCTGAGCTTATAGAATAATTGACAACTCTACTGCCTGATATGAATGGTGACCTGAGTATTAAAGAATAACACAAATGACATGCAAAATTGAACTTCACATTCATTTTGCCTCAGCTGACACAAAGAAGTAATAACTCTTTATTCACACTAGACGAATGAAGAATAGCTGTCTGTAGCGAGTGCCTATGAGTGATAAACATTCACGAGCGATCAGAAAAGAAACAAATTACTTTTGGATAATTCAAGAGTGAGTTCACTACTAAAGCAGCGCTTGAAATATCTTGTGTATCGGATTCAAGGTGGGATAAAATCTTTATTTAAAAATTGGCAGTTAAATTTTGCCTCGTCGATCGGCGAACAAAATGCAGCTTTCGAAAACAGTCCATCACGGTTTTTCAATGAATACTGTATGAAAATTTATCAGTACTGTGTACTATTATTTGTATTGTCGGCGTTTTACAGCATGACCCTCCAAAGTACAGGTAAATGATTTAAAACGTATTGCAATGGCACTTGTTTCACTTCTAACTTGTAAATGAATGCAATTTAATCTTCTTTCGTGTGATTCGCTACAATGTTCTATATTCTCACGAGTGTGGACTCATATCAAGGCTGCTGTACCGCTGAAATATTCATACCGAGACAGAAGGCCATATACACATGTGTGTAGATTATTTCGTCTAATAAGCTTTTGCTTTTGTACAAGTGATATTATCTCTCCGCTGTGCCTTACCCACTGAATCCGAGGCAACTAAACTTTAGCATATCGCTTCAATCTTTCTTCGAACCCGGCTACTCAGCATTAATGATGCTACTTGTTCGTACTCAGTATCCGAAATGTATTTATGCTAGGGAGAGTACCTCTAAAACTTATTTGCGCTAGACAATCAACTTTTCGGGCAATATTACATTGCATCAAAGCGAGTGTTCAATTCAATTCTTCTGCCATAGTAAGTCTATAAAATAAATTATTACCTTCTATATTTTTATAACAACAGTATTAGGCTTTATATTTTTATCTTGTAGTACTTGATCTAAACGGTTGAAAGCCTTGATTACACATGTTGTCTACAACTCATCTGACGAATACATAAAATGACGAAAAGGTATGTTTCAATTAATGCGATATGTTGATTGAGCTGAGAACTACGGTGGCGATTCTACTAGTTTCTAATTTTTAATTTATTTTCCACAACTTTTCGTTAGAGAGGCTTTGCAATTGAAACCTCTTTTAAGTCGCAACGATTTTAATTGCTCAGTACAGTTCAAGTAACGTAAAATTCTTAAAAGGCGATCATTTTAAAGGCAGTCAGTCTATATACTATAGTAGACCGTTCATTGTAAACCACTTATCATTAAGTCGTCCTGCAGAGTAGTGACTGTGCAATCACATCAAAAAGCTTCTGAACTGCTCGAAATGTTATGCTTGTACATGACTCACGATATTTTGTGTAAACTGCCTCGTTGTTACTTCGCTATGCTCACCATTTACGCATCAAGTCATTGAAATCAGTACAAATGCGAGTGAGAAAACATCCAATATTCGACTACTCCGGGGAAGCATAATGGTTTTTGCAAGCACGTAGGCAACGGGACCAAGCTACGCTATTACATGGTTGGCTGGTTGTCAGTCACACTCGAAATTCTTCCGTGCTTGTCATTCAAAATCAAATTGATTTGAGTAATTCGGAGGTATCAATGTTGTAGAACTTCAATGTTTAACTAAAATCGATGACATTCCGAAATGTTTGAAGTTCCTTTTCAAACATTTCTAAATGCCAGAAGAAGAGAAGGCAATCAATAGACAAATGCAATACTGGAGATGTTGTCTCATGGTTACAAATCCTTCGATTACACCAATGAAAAGAGAAAAGCCTTAATAATCCAAAAATTCGCAATATTAACTCTAAACCTGCTTTATGATTGGCTAGCATCATAATCAAGCGATACGGATAAAATTCATTGCTGTGTCGGCAGATGATTCTGCTAATAATTTGTTCTGGTGTTCGCAGATAATAGTCGGAATCTTTAGCACGCTGGCATTTTCTGGAAGCTGAAATTAAATGGTAAAGACGAAGGAAAAGTAATTAATAAAGAAAAATTGTGAAGATTAGAAGGAAGTTAATAAAAGAAGGAAGTAAGAAAGATTTGCGTATCAATTTCCTTCCTTAAACCTTGTCCAACTCTAATCTTCTGAGAAAAGGCTGTCTGTATGAGAATGTATGAATTCTAAATTCGATTGCAGAAGGCAATAAAATGTCTCCCTAACGGTGTTTTAGCATGAAAGTAATGTAATTTATCGTAGCCCAACAGGTAATTGAATTTAATCTGGCTTGCTCATTAATTTCGTCCCGGTGCATCCCGGTGTAGAGGTACAAATATACGGCAAAATATCAGCACATTCGAAAAAACGAGAATTTATTTATAACACATTATTTCTCCACTGATCTTAGCAGTAACCATGTACCTTCCTGGAGGGCTAATTGTGCCCAGGGACTTATTGTGCCCGATGCTGTACACGTTTCTGAAATCAATTATATTTTAGAAGGTTAAAATGATATGTGTATGACACGACTTCAATATTTTCAACGTCGAGATATCAAACGTCGGTACCATGGCAACCCCTTTGCACACAAGATCCAGAGAGCTCCTACTCGCTCTTCGGGCGTTTCGATGAGCCTCCTACTACAGAGTTCTTTGATGCCCGCTTGGCGGCCTTTTCGAGACGGTTCTTTTCACGGACCTTTCTTTTCTCAACTTTAGTGGCTTCCTCTTCCATTTTCTTGCGATTGATTTCTTCAATCATTCTCAAGTAATAATCTCCCGTCAAAAGCAGAGCCGGCGCACCTGCTTTGATTCCTCTGGTTCTCGACTGTTTCTTCTCCACTGACATCTCTTCCTTTGGCATCACATTCTGTGGTCCTATTTCCATCAGAATGTTGTTACTGCTCTTTGCGTTACTCAGCAAAATCGAAGAATTCTGCAAACGACGCGCTGCCGATAACGTCTCGTCGTTAACGATGCTCCGCAGCCGTCCGACAATTGTGTCATCATCATCTCTCTCCGTGGTCGTAAGATCTATCGAAGGTTCGTCGCTATCGCGTTTCCTGTGCCTCCCATTCCATAAATCCTCCGCAACTTTGACAAACCGAAAGTTCATCGGCCACAATCCAGTCTTTTACCAGGACAGGGTTGTATCCTTTTCCGAAATTGCGTCGTGCCCGTAAGTGCCTTTCACTAACTTACACTGCGCGGTTGCGGCCGATACCGATGTGAACTTCGACAGAGTTGTCGCTGCGTCCTTTCCGACCTTCTTCAGGCGAGGATTGACATCTTGATCCCCTGCCTAGAGATAATGGCTAGTGTTTGCAGGAGTTTGGACAACTTCGATGTTATGCTTCCTCGCTTCTTCAATCCAATCGAGAACTAAGCGCGATTTGTGTCCGTCGAGCAAGAGCAACAGACATTTGTCAATATTTCCTGCGAATGCGCGTGCAATTTTAACGAAATGGCTGATGACGGCTGCTATAACTTCCTATTTCATGGGGCCCTTCTCAGTTATAGAAATGGCGCTCCCAGGTAAGATCCACTTTTCCATGAAAATTTTTTTCATGTCTGGTGGACAATGGGTCTGATTGTCAAGTTTCTCGAGCGGATCTAACCCTTTTTTCATGAAAATTTTCCCAGCGATAATATAGAAAGATGGCAGCTTTCTTCAGCACGGCGATGTTACTACTACAAAAGTTACGTGTGGTCCTCCGGGCGCAAAGTAAGTCGCGTCGAATCCTGTTGTACTTCCGCTAGAAGAACAATACATTTTGCGTTTGCGGCCTTTCCCGTCAACTTCGGTTTCGTCCATATTCCATATGTATTCGGGTTGTGATGCGAGATGGGGGTGCTTTTCTATGACATTTCTTAAGACTCTTTCACATGTTCGTGCATGGTCAGGATGTTCCGCCAAGAGTTTGGCTCTTTCTTTTTCTTGGCCTCGACGCAGAGTGATTTCCCGATGGCGTACTCGAAAACTCCGAATCGATGCTTTCAATGGGAGGCCTCTTTCGAATCCCTTCCGTCCGTCATCTGCCAACTTTGCCATCAATTTCGGAAGATCGTCATCGTACACTGGAAATCCGCGCGCCGCCGCAAATATTATTCGTTCGCATATCATTTTCTCATCATCATCATTTAACACTCTGTTCGGGCCTCGGCGATTCCCCGTGACGTTCAAGAGCTTTTCGATCTGGTGGGCATCCCTGTCTTCAACGGCTTGTGCCATCCGCGATATTGTCCTCCTACTGACCTGAGTGCGCATCTCTAGGTTGCTTTTGTTGCAGTTTGTGTCCTCTTGAAGGGCTCGTAGTACCGCGATGCGTTTTTTT
>JAAUYH010002587.1_pt1 | contig 18249 bp, 12 predicted proteins | sample 7278061 | NCBI WGS metagenome assembly JAAUYH01 (sample SAMN14350203, study PRJNA611818) | marine sediment metagenome | isolation source: surface marine sediment (0.6m) | place: French Polynesia: Moorea | collected 2018-08 | reverse complement strand
TCGCGGCCCAGCTCGTCGGTGCCGAGCGGGTGCCCCCAGGAGGGCGCCGCAAATCGGTTGAAGAGGTCGACCCGATTGCTGTCGTGCCCCATCAGTTGCTCGATGAACGGCGCGCCGAGCGCCGACAGACAGAGACCAATCAGCACGAAGGCGCTGACGACCGCCATGCGATGCCGCCGGAAGCGATGCCAGCGCAGCCGTCCGGGCGTGAGACCATCGACGGTGAAGGCCCTGCCGGAGTCCGAGGTGAGCAGGGCCTCGGTCATACCCGCTTCTCCTGGAATCCTATGCGCGGGTCGAGTCCCACATAGACGACGTCGGCCAGGAAGTTGCCGCACAGGGTCGTGACGGTCGCGAACAGCAGGCCGATCAAGGCGAGGTTGAAATCGTTGCCCATGATCGAGTCGTAGATCAGCTTTCCCATGCCGAGATACTGGAACATGGTCTCGGTGATCAGCGCACCGGAGAACAACGTCCCGAGGTCGAGAGAAACAACCGTCACCACCGGGATCAGCGCGTTGCGAAGGGCATGGCGCCAGACCACTGCGCTGTGCGCCACGCCTTTCGCGGTCGCGGTGCGGACGTAGTCCAGCCGGAGTTGTTCCATCACCGCGGCGCGCACAAAGCGCGTGTAGTCACCGACAGATGCCAGCGTCAGCGTCATGATCGGAAGGATGAGATGCCGCACCCGGTCGGCGAGGCCGCCGTCGCCGGGGGTGTAGAGACCGCCGGCGGGCAGAACCCCGAGGATGGCGGCGAAGACCATGATCATCATCAACGCCAGCCAGAACGGGGGTATCGAGATGCCGGCGAAGCAGAAAATATTGATCGCGGTGTCGGTCCGGGTATAGGGCCGGACAGCCGCGTAGACGCCGACCGGCAGCGCAATCGCAAGCGCCAGAACGAGACTGATCCCCAGCAGCAGAAAGGTGTTCATCAGCCGGGGCAGCAGGATCTCCATCACCGGAACGGCATGGACCCGGCTGTATCCGAAGTCGCCGTTGAGCGCTGACGCGACCCAGCTTCCGTAACGCTCAAGCAGCGATCGGTCGAGACCATAGAGCGCCTTCAGCCGCGCCAGGTCTTCCGAGGTAATTTCCGGATCGCCGCTGACCATGATGTCGATCGGGTCGCCCGGCATCAGTCCGATCAGGCCATAGACCAGGAAGCTGACCAGGGCGACGACCACCAGGGCCTGGAGCAGTCGGTTGACGAGGAAACGTGTCACAGGGCGGCCAGTCCGCTAGCGGGCCCGCGGCCAATGCTCTCTTGTCGCTGGCACACCGGCGCTAGGACATCATGTGGCGTCGCTGCGGCGCCAGTATTCGACCCACAGCGAGGTGCCGTATTGATGGCCGGTCGGCACCACGCCATCCAGCCATTTTGGCAGAATATAGGTGTTGGCCCGGAAATAGAGCGGCAGCACCGGCAACTCGTCGGCGTAGATCGCCTGGATCCAGCGCCACAGTTCGCGCCGGCGCTCCGGGTTGAGCTCGACCTCGGTGGCCTCGATCAGGGTGTCGATGGCGGCGTTGCTGAAGCCGGTGTAGTTCTGCCCCGACCAGTTGTTCTCTTCGGTCGGGATGTGGTCGGAATGCAGGATCGTGCGCGGCACGTTCTCCGGCGACGACACCCAGGCGAACATGCCCATGGCGGTGAACCGGCGCTCCGACAGCGTACCGCCGAAATAGACCCGGGCCGGCTCGTTGCGGATCACCGCCTCGACGCCGACATCGCGCCATTGCGATTGCAGCACCTGCTGCACCAGCTCGCGGGTGCGGTTGCCCGCCGTCGTCATGAACTCGAAGCTCAGCCGCTCGCCGGCCGCGTTCTGCCGGACCCCGTCCTCGATTTCGGTGTACCCGGCCGCCTCAAGCAGCGCGACCGCGCGGTCCGGATCGTAGGGGTAGGTCCGCACACCGTCGTCATAGATCCAGTCGAGCTGCGAGATGTTGGTATTGGCGACCGGCTGCTTGCCCTGGAACAGCTGGTCCACCATGGCCTCGCGGTCGAGGGCATAGAGCAGCGCCTGGCGGACGCGGCGGTCCTGCAGCAACGGATTGTCCAGATTCAGGTCGATGTGCTCGTAGATCAGGCCCGGCTTGAAGATCACGTTGTAGTCGTCGCCGTGGCGGTCGGCGAAGGCCAGCCCCTGATCGATGGTCAGCCCCAGCTCGCCCGAGATCATGTCGATGCTGCCGGACAGCAGGTTGGCTTCCAGGGCGGCGGTGTTCTCGACGGTGCGGATCACGATGCGCTCGAAATAGGGCGTCTCGCCGTACCACGTGTCGTTGGGCTCCAGCACGGTGAAGGCGCCGGATTCCACGTCCACCACCTTGTAGGGCCCGAAATAGAGGCCGGGATTGGTGGGATCGGTGTTGTAGATCGTCCGGGTGGCGTATTCGGCCGGGCTGCTCTCGAAGATCGGCCGCTCCAGATGCGCCGGCAGAAGCCGCAAATCATTCACCGCGTTGTAGCGGAACTCGACCTTGTCGTGATGCAGGGTGAAGGTCTTCTCGTCGACGACGTCGATGGCATAGATCTGCCGGTACAGCTCGATGTTGGCGAAGGCCGATTGCTCGTGCCGGCCGACCTCCCAGGTGAACATCACGTCATCGGTGGTGACCGGCGTGCCATCGCCCCAGGTGGCGCCCGGCTGGATCGTATAGGTGACGGCGATGCCGTCCTCGCCGGTCGGTGTCGTTTCCAGCTCCGCCATGCCGTTCTCCAGCGTCGGCAGCTCGGTGCAGAGCATGCAGATCAGCTCCCAGTCGGCATCGAAGGTGGTCAGCGGCCGGTAGGCCATGCCCAGCACCATCGACTTGGCCACCGATGGCTCGACGCTCGGATGCAACGTGGCGGCGAACTGCGAAACCCCGATCGTCAGAGTCTTGTCCTGGGCCTGCAGCGCCGGGGCGCCGAGCAAAGCGGTGAGGGCGGCGGCGATCGCCAATGGACGACGTGCGTACATGACGTGAGCTCCTGAGACTGGGTGCGCCGGTCGAAAGTGACCGGCGAAGGTGTCGGAAATTAGCCGCCGCGGGCGCGGTGCCTGTCAATAGGCCAATGGCCGCTAGTCCTCCTTGCCGCCATGGGCCCGAGACCACTCCACCGGGGCGTCCAGGAACGCGCGCACCTCGGCCAGGCCCTCCGGGGTGAAATACCCGGCCGCGTTGGCCGCCGCGACCACTTCGTGCCAGGTGGTCAGGGCGTGCAGGCGGACCCCACGCGCTGCGAGGCTGGAAACGCTCTCCGGGAAGATGCCGTAGTGGAAGACCACGAAGCAGTGTGCGACGTCGCCACCCGCCTCGCGCAGCGCCTCCACGAAGCTCAGCTTCGATCCGCCGTCGGTGGCGAGGTCCTCGACCAGCAGGATGCGGGCGCCGTCCGCGAAGGTGCCCTCGATCCGGGCGTTGCGGCCGAATCCCTTCGGCTTCTTGCGGACATACAGCATCGGCAGGTTGAGCCGGTCGGCGATCCAGGCGGCGTACGGGATGCCGGCGGTCTCGCCACCGGCGACCGCATCGAAGGCGTGCGCGCCGGCGTCGCTGGCCAGCAGCGCCACCGCCATGTCCATCAGGGCGTTGCGTTCGGCGGGAAAGGAGATCAGCCGCCGGCAATCGACATAGACCGGGCTGGCGCGGCCCGAGGTGAAGATGAAGGGCTCGTCGGGTCGGAACAGCACCGCCTCGGTCTTGAGGAGGATGCGGGCCGCTGCATCGGGGATGTCGGTATGCGCCTCTGGCATGATCACGTCCTTGTGGAACACCGGGCGCTTTGTAGAGGCGGGGTGGTGTCCTTGTCCACGGGGCGGCTATCCGTCCGGCCGGAACAGCCGTCCCGACAGCAGGGCGCCCAGGGTCGCTGCCGCCACGAGCGCGATGATCGCCGATGCCGCGATCAACAGGCCGCCCGCGATCAGGCCGGTCGACGGTGAGCCGGTTAGTTCATGGAAGCGCAAGCCGGCAGAGGCCATGGCGGCGGAGGGAAAGGTGTAGGCCCACCAGGAGAGTCCGAACGGCACCTTCAGGAACCGTGGTGCCATGCTCGCGAGGAACAGGACGAGGAACAGCGCAACGTAGAACAGCACCCGGCCGGCGCCGTCCAGCCCGCCACCGGCCAGTCTGTCATAGGCGGTGAAGGCGAGCGCCGGCGGGGCCAGCAGGATGAACAGGGTCGGCAGGGCCCGGGTCGGGATCGGGTCATGGAACACGATCCGGTAGAGCAGGATGGCGAACAGCACGATCCAGAACACCACGCCGATGGCGAAGAAGAACCAGGAGATCTCGATATGGCCAAGCTGCACGCCGGCCTGGGGCACCACGATGTTGCCGACCACGGGGATGAACCAGGCCGGCGATGCGTGGTGGATGGCGAAGTCGCGGGTGAACCAGCATCGTATGACCGCGATTGCCAGAGTCAGGTGCAGGGCCGCCCCGGCGATCCAGAGGCCCTCGGCGAGGCCATGTGCATAGGGGATCGCCGCATCGGCCAGCAACAGCAGCCCGATCGAGCCGGCGGCGAAGAAGTTCATGCGCAACGGGTCGGCGAACTCGGCCGCCACGGCGGCGGCGTGACGCGCGAGCTTCGCCCCGTAGAGCGCGGCGATGGCGACAAAGCAAAGCGCCGCCAGCGCCAGCACCGCTTCTCCGATCGCGGCCGGCCAGCCGAGCACCCGGGCAGCCCCGCGCCAGGCCAGTCCAAGACCGCCGAGCCCCATGGTGACCGCGAACAGCGAGACCTGGACTTGGGCAAGCCAGCCCTGCCCCCGGTCCTTGGTCTGCGGCTCGGCGGTCATCACGGCTCCTATTGCCGATCGTGAGGCGGTGCGCCGTCGGATGCCGGCCGGCCGACACTAGCGCGCCGTGCAATGGCACGAAAGCGGCGCCGGGCCGAAGCGGACCCGGAACCGGTCGCAATCGGTGCCGGGCGTCCGCTCCGGTCAGCGACGACGGGCCTTGGGCGCCCCGGCGACCTGCAGACGACGCGGTTCGTGCGGCCTGAGCGGCGGCAGGGCGTGGTCTTCCTCCCACTCAGCCATGTAGTCGCGCGAGATCGGCAGGGTGTCGATGCGTTTTGCCAGCTGCAATTGGAAGACCATCATACTGCGATGGCGGAAACCGACCTCGCACAGGGCGAGATAGAACAGCCACATCCTGCAGAAGCGCTCGTCATAGAGCCGTGCGACCGCGTCCCAATTCGCCAGGAACCGCTCTCGCCATGCGCGCAGCGTCTTCGCATAGTGGATGCGCAGCACTTCGACATCGGTGACCAAGAGCCCGGACCGCTCCACGGCGGCAAGGACCTCTGAAAGGGATGGGATCTCGGCGCCGGGGAAGATGTACTTCCGGATGAACGGGTTGATTGGCCCGGGTTCATCGAGGAACCCGATGGAATGCACCACGGCGACCCCGTCATCGGAGAGGATCTCTCGGATCTTCCCGAAATAGTCCAGGTAGTTGCGCCGGCCGACATGCTCGAACATGCCGACGGAGACGACGCGATCGTACCGGCCGTCCTGTTCCCGATAGTCGCGCAGCTCGAATCGCACGCGATCCGCCAACCGTGCCGCGAGGGCCCGCTCCCGGCTGACCTTGTGTTGCTCGACGCTGAGTGTGATGCCCGTGACGTTGGCCCTGGTCTCCTTTGCCAGGTAGAGCCCAAGTCCGCCCCATCCCGAACCGATATCAAGGATCCTGAGGCCGGGCCGGCCGAGATAGAGCTTCGCCGCGATGTGACGTTTCTTGTTGAGCTGCGCCGTCTCGAGGCTGTCGTCCTCCGACCGGAAATAGGCGCAGGAATACTGCGCGTCATCGTCGAGGAACAGCCTGTAGAGATCGCCGGAGAGGTCGTAGTGATGCGCGACATTCGCCCTGGCACGACGGCGCGAGATGCCCGTCGCGACACGGTGACCCACCCGCCCTGCGAACGCGGCGATCGGGTTGGTTTCCAACGTGTCCAGATTACGTGCCAGGATTTCAAGGAACTCGTAGAGACCGCCTTCGTCGATGGTCAGGCCGCCCTCCATGAAGGCCTCGCCAATGGACAGGCTCGGACGAAATGCAAGCGTCGTACCGAGCGATCGTTCGTGCAGCCGAACCGTGCAGCGCGGGTCCTGCCCGTCACCGATCATCTCTTCGCGACCGCTGGCATAGACGAGACGGACCGAGCCTCGCCGGATGATCCGTCGCAACAACCATCCGAACAGCATGCAAGCCTCCCAACACGCAGCCGATGGGATGGGCCGTCCCGCTCCGCCTGATGAGCTGCCGTCCCGGCAGCTGGAGACGGTGGACGAGGAGCCTTCCAAAGAGAACGCTACCATTTCCTGTTCGGAATTCGCGATCCACAAATTCTCGGCGACCTTGGACTGGCCGTCGATCGCTTTGCGGAGGCGCAAGGCGCGTAGAGGCTGGCAGCCCGACTAACCGCGATCTACTCTCCCGGACGGTTTCTCGAAACACGGTGCAAGGCGTCCATGGCGGAGCTGGTGGAGGTCGAGCGGCGGGGTGCCGCGGTGACGGTGGTGCTGAACCGGCCCGACCGCATGAATGCGCTGAACAAGCCGATGTGGCCGCGCCTCACGGCGGTGTTCTCCGATCTGTCCGCCGACGAGGCGGTTCGCTGCATCGTGCTGCGCGGCGCTGGCGATGCGTTCTCGCCGGGCGCCGACATCGCCGAGTTCGAGGATGAACGGGCCGGTCCGGAGCAGGCCGCCGCCTATGGCCGGGTCATGGATGCCGCCTATGACGCGATCCGGTCATGCCCGCAGCCGGTGCTGGCGGCGATCCGGGGGCCGTGCACCGGCGCCGGGCTGGTTCTGGCACTGCTGTGCGATCTGAGGATCAGCGGCGAGAGCGGCCGCTTCGGCGCGCCGGTCAGCCGCCTCGGCCTCGCCATGCCGTACCCGGAGTTCGCGGTCCTGTTCGGCGCGCTGGGACGCGAGCGGACCTTGGCTCTGCTGCTGGAGGCACGGGTGATCGGGGCGGCGGAGGCGCTGGCGATGGGCATCGTTTCCCGGGTGGTTCCGGACGCCGATCTCGACCATTTGGTCGCGGACACTGCGGAGCGCATCGCCGCCGGAGCGCCGCTGGTGAACCGGGCGCACAAGCGCTTCGCGCGCCGCCTTGCCGAGGGCGGGACGCTGGGCCCGGTGGAGATCACGGCCAGCTACGAGTCGTTCGGAACCGAGGATTATCGTGAAGGCTACCGCGCCTTTCTGGAGAAGCGGAAACCGGACTTCAAGGGGCGTTGACCTGGCCGGCCTGGCTTGTCGAGGGCTGCGCGTTGGAGGAATAAGTTCCTGTAAATGGGCCCAGGACCTTGACTCCCAGGCTGGCTCTCGCTAGAACAAAACCAGAACAATTGCGATTGATCCGATGCGTGTGCCATTGCCCGTAGCCGATTCTGATTGCATGGACGAAGGCCGGGAGCCGGACAAGGCTGCCATTCTGGCTGGTCTCAGGGCGCGGATTCGTGACCTGGAGGGTGTGGATGGCGGTGGCGGCGAGGTGCTGACGCTGGGTGTTCCACCGGTCGATGCGGCTCTTGCCGGGGGCGGCCTGCCGCTCGGTTGCCTGCATGAGGTGCTCGGCGCCGCCGATGACGGGGCCGCGAGCGGCTTTGTGGCGCTGCTGATGGCCCGGTTGGCGGCGCGTGCCGGCCGCTCGGTGCTGTGGCTGACGCAGGATGGCGATCTGTACGCGCCGGGCCTGGCCAATTACGGGCTGACCCCGGACCGGTTGGTGGTGGCGCGCGGCCGCAAGCCGGCGGACCTGCTCTGGGCACTTGAGGAGGCGGCCCGCTCCGACGCTGTGGCCGCGGTGGTGGGCGAGGTGGACTCGGCCGATTTGACGGCCAGCCGGCGGCTGCAGCTGGCGGCCGAGGCCGGTGGTGTCACCGCCTTCCTGTTGCGCCGTCGCGGGTCCGAGATGACCAGCAGCGCCGTCACCCGTTGGCGGGCTGCGGCGCTCGGCAGCCCTCCCCTGTCAGACGAGCCCGGAATCGGCCATCCGTGCTGGCAGCTCGATCTGCTGCGCTGCCGCGGCGGTCGTCCGGGGCGCTGGCCGGTCTCCTGGCGTGGCCCGGCCGAGGGGCTGGCCCTCGCCGACCCGGCCCCCACCGCCCACACCGACATCCCCGGGCCGCGACCGGCTGCGGCCCAGGACGCCGCCGACGCGGCCTAGGGTTCCACCTCCGTCACGAAATGGTCCTCGGTCGTCCGGGCCATTCATCCCCTTCGTCATTGCGAGCCGCAGGCGAAGCAATCCACTGCCTCCGTTGAGAATGGATTGCCGCGTCGCCTTCGGCTCCTCGCAATGACGAGTCAGCAATGGCTGTGGAACATACGACGGCTTGATTCGTCCACAAATGTTCCTATTATGTTCTCTTCCATACATGGAGTGACCCATGCGCCGGCGCATCCTTGCCCTGTGGCTGCCGACCCTGCCGACCGACCGGCTTCGCCGCCGCTGGGCGCACGCGCGCCATGGGGAAAACTCCAGGATCGATCCAACACCGCTGGCGGTGATGGCGGCGGAGCGGGGTCGGATGACCCTGGTGTCGGTGGACTCAGCGGCGGCCGCGATCGGTCTCGCACCCGGCATGCCGCTGGCCGACGCCCGTGCCCTGGAACCGGGGCTGCAGGTGGTCGAGGCCGACCCGGTCGCCGATGCCAGGACGCTGGCCGGGCTCGCCGACTGGTGCGGCCGCTATACCCCCTGGACCGCGACCCATGGCAAGGACTGCATTCTGCTCGACATCACCGGCTGCGCCCATCTGTTCGGCGGCGAGGCCGGGCTGGCGCGCGACCTGATCGGGCGATTGACCGCCATCGGCCATGCCGGCTTGCTGGCCGTTGCCGACACCCCGGGCGCGGCCTGGGCGGTGTCGCATATGGGCGGCGGCTACGGCCCGGCCGGGGTGCCGCTGGGTGATGCGCTGGTCCCGCCGGGTGGGGCCGAGACGGCCTTGGCCGGTCTGCCGATCGCCGGCCTCAGGCTCGATCCGGCCACGGTCGAGGGGCTCGGCCGGCTTGGCCTGCGCCGCATCGGCGATCTCACCGCCCTGCCGCGCGGCAGCCTTGCCACCCGTTTCGGGCCGGAAGTGCTGCGCCGCGTCGACCAGGCGCTGGGCCGGGCGGCGGAGCCGGTCTCGCCGCGCCGGCCGGTCCCGGCCCATCTCGCCCGCATGGTCTTCCCCGAGGCGATCGGCCGCACCGAGGATGTCGAAGCCGCCCTGGCGCGGCTGCTCGACCGGCTCTGCGCCGGTCTGGAAGAGACGCAGCAGGGCGCCCGGCGGGTCGAACTGGCGCTCTACCGGGTGGATGGCGGCGTCGAGCGGTTGGCGATCGGCACCAGCCGGCCGAGCCGTCGGCCAAAGCATCTGTTCCGGCTGCTGGCCGGGAGACTCGACCGCATCGATGCCGGCTTCGGAATCGAGGTCGCGGTCCTGTCGGCGCTGGAGGCGGAACCGCTCGGTGCGGCCCAGATCGGTTTCACCGCAGTGACCGGCGGCAGCGGCGACGACACGCCGTTGGATGATCTGGTCGACCGGCTGGCCGGTCGGCTTGGCCGCAACGCCGTGGTCCGACCGGTGCCGTTCGAAAGCCACCTGCCGGAGCGGGCGGTGGCGATGCGCCCGGCGATGGACGGGCCTGCCGGTCCCGACACGCCGGAGGCCTGGCCGGACCGGCTGCGCCCGGTGCGCCTGCTGCCGGTACCGGAGCCGGTGGAGGTCACCGCCCCGATCCCCGACGATCCGCCGGTGCTGTTCCGCCGTGGCCGGATCGTGCACCGGGTCGTGCGCGCCGACGGGCCGGAGCGGCTGTCGCCGGAATGGTGGCAGGATGTGCCCGCCGGCGCCGAGGCCAACCGCCCGCGCGACTATTACCGGGTCGAGGACACCAAGGGCCGCCGCTTCTGGCTCTACCGCGCCGGCCTCTACGACCCCGCCACCCCGCCCCGCTGGTACCTCCACGGGGTCTTCCCATGAGCGTGAACAAAACAATCGTCTTCACCACCAAGACACCTGAGGCTGGTCAAAGTGAGGTGCAAGAAGAACCCCTCTCCCCTCGCGGGAGAGGGAGGGGCCCATTGCGTCAGCAATGGGTGGGTGAGGGGGCTCGACAACATCAACCAACCGGTCGCACACGCTATCTGCGAAAGACCCAGACAGCGCCGGAACGTCGTCTTTGGAATGCCTTGCGTGCACGGCAATGCGAAGGCCTGAAGTTCCGTAGGCAGGTACCGATCGGCCGCTATATCGTGGACTTTATCTGCTACGAGACGCGTCAGATCATCGAGGTCGATGGCGGCCAGCACGCACGACGGCGTAAGCACGATCTGGCCCGAACGGCTTATTTACGGTCCCAGGGGTTTCGGGTGCTCCGCTTCTGGAACAACCAAGTCCAGGAGAACCTTGAGGGTGTCCTGGATGTCATTGCACGGTCTGCGACCGTGCAGCCCCCTCACCTTCCCACGGCTTCGCCGCGGGCCCCTTCCTCTCCCGCAAGGGGAGAGGGGTCTTTTGGCAGCACTGGCCGAGTTCCTTCTTTCCCGGCAGCAGAGGGTAAGGAGGAGTCTTGACCGCGACTATCAAGCAGTTTCCCGCCTGCAAGGGGCCGCGTAAGACGGAACGGGAAGGCAAGGCCTCAACCCCTGCCCGGTATGTCGAGCTGCAGGTGAGCAGCAATTTTTCGTTTTTGCGGGGGGCGTCGCATCCGGAGGAGCTGGCGGTCACGGCGGCGGCGCTGGGGCATGCGGCGATTGCGGTGGCCGACCGCAATTCGCTGGCCGGAGTGGTGCGGGCCCATATCGCCTGCAAGCAGGCCGGCATCAGGCTCGTGGTCGGTGCCAGGCTCGATCTGCAGGATGGTCCCAGCCTGCTGTGCTTTCCGACCGACCGGGCCGCCTATGGCCGGCTGTCGAAACTGCTGACCGTCGGCCGGCGTCGGGCGCCGAAGGGTGAGTGCCACCTGACCCGCGCCGATGTGGCCGAGGCGCGGACCGGGCAGATTTTTGTCGTCTTGCCGCCGGAACCCGACACCGAGACCGGCCGAGAGCCGTCGCTTGCCATCGATGGCAGTTTTGCGCGCCACCTCTCGGCCTATCGCGGCATCTTGGGGAACCGGCTCTACCTCGCCGCCCATCACCTCTATCGCGGCGATGACGGCAAGCGCCTCGCCCGGCTGGCGGCGCTGGCCGAGCGCCACGGCATGCCGCTGGTGGCCACCAACGACGTGCATTGCCACACCCCGGAGCGGCGGCCGCTGCAGGACGTGCTGACCTGCATCCGCGAGCATTGCACCATCCGCACCGCCGGCTGGCGCCTGCACGCCAATGCCGAGCGCCATCTGAAGGCGCCGGGCGAGATGGCGCGGCTGTTCCGCGACCATCCCGAAGCCGTCGCCCGCTCCGTCGAGATTGCCGAAGCCTGCCGTTTCTCCCTCGACGAGCTGCGCTACGAATACCCCGACGAGATCACCCAGGGCGGCCGCTCGCCGCAGGAAGAGCTGGAGCACCTGACCTGGGAGCGGGCCGCCGAGCGCTATCCGGACGGGCTGACGCCCAAGGTCTGCGACCAACTGCGCCATGAGCTGGATCTGATCGGTGAGCTCGACTACGCGCCCTATTTTCTCACCGTCTACGACATCGTGCGCTTCGCCCGGTCGAAGGACATCCTCTGCCAGGGCCGTGGCTCGGCGGCCAATTCCGCGGTCTGCTACGCGCTCGGAATCACCGCCGTCGATCCCACCAAGGCCGACCTCCTGTTCGAGCGCTTCGTCTCGGCAGAGCGCAACGAGCCGCCGGACATCGACGTCGATTTCGAGCATGAGCGGCGCGAGGAGGTGATCCAGTACATCTATCAGAAATACGGCCGCAACCGCGCCGGCATGACCGCCACGGTGATCTGCTATCGCTCGCGCGGCTCGATCCGCGAGGTCGGCAAGGCCATGGGCCTGTCGGTCGACGTGGTGGAGAAGCTGTCACGCACCGTCTGGGGCTGGGGTGGCGACGGGGTGGATGCCGATCAGGTTCGCCAGGCCGGGCTCGACCCGGACGACCCGCTGCTGCGGCGGACCCTGATCCTGGCCCGTCAGATCATCGGCTTTCCCCGCCACCTCTCCCAGCATGTCGGCGGCTTCGTCATCAGCCGCGGACCCCTGTCGGAGCTGGTGCCGATCGAGAATGCGGCGATGGAGGACCGTACCGTCATCGAATGGGACAAGGACGACCTCGACGCGCTCGGCATCCTCAAGGTCGATGTGCTGGGGCTCGGCATGCTGTCCTGCGTGCGCCGCGGCTTCGAGCTGCTGGCGCGGCATTACGACCGGCCGCTGACCCTGGCGTCGGTGCCGTGGGAGGACCCGGCAGTCTACGACATGCTGTGCCGGGCCGATTCGGTGGGCGTGTTCCAGGTGGAGAGCCGGGCCCAGATGTCGATGCTGCCCAGGCTCAAGCCGCGCGCCTTCTACGATCTGGTGATCGAGGTGGCGATCGTCCGCCCGGGGCCGATCCAGGGCGGCATGGTGCACCCCTATCTGCGCCGGCGCTGCGGCGAGGAGGCGGTCGACTACCCGTCTGACGATCTGCGCCAGGTGCTGGAGAAGACGCTTGGCGTGCCGCTGTTCCAGGAGCAGGCGATGCGCATCGCCATCGTCGCCGCAGGATTCACCCCCGGCGAGGCCGACAAGCTGCGCCGCGCAATGGCAAGCTTCAAGCGCCTGGGCGACATCCACCAGTTCCACGACAAGATGGTCGACGGCATGCTCAAGCGCGGCTACGACCCGGATTTCGCCGAACGCTGCTTCAAGCAGATCGAGGGGTTCAGCACCTACGGCTTTCCGGAGAGCCATGCCGCCAGCTTCGCCCTGCTGGTCTACGTCTCGGCCTGGCTGAAATGCTATTACCCGGACGTCTTCGCCTGCGCCCTCTTGAACAGCCAGCCCATGGGCTTCTACGCCCCGGCGCAGATCGTCCGCGACGCCCGCGACCACGGCGTGGAGGTCCGCGCGCCGGACGTCAACCTCTCCGACTGGGACAGCACGCTGGAACCCTTGGCGGAGGGTGATCGCTCCCTCGCCCTCCCGCTGCCTTCCCCCTCACCCTCCCAACGCTTCACGTCGGGCCCCTCCCTCTCCCCCAGGAGAGGGGCTTCCGAGGCGGCCCTGGGTTCCCCTCTCCTGGGGGAGAGGGCGGGGCCCACGAAGTGGGAGGGTGAGGGGGCTTCTCGCTGCCGTCCCGAATATGCCGACCAACCGGTCCGGACCAACCACGCCCTGCGCCTGGGCCTGCGCCGGATCAAGGGGCTGAAGGAGGAGGATGCCGAACGGCTGGTGGCGGCGCGGGCGGCGGGCGGGGCGTTCCGGACCCCGCGGGACCTGTGGCGCCGCTCCGGGCTGACGGTGGCGGCGCTGGACCTGCTGGCCCGGGCCGACGCGTTCCGCTCCATGGGCCTCGACCGGCGGGCGGCGGCCTGGGAGGTGAAGGCGCTGGGGCCGGAGCCGCTGCCGTTGTTCGCCGCCGCCGAGGCGCGGGTTCCGGAGCCGGCCCGGCCGGAGCGGAGCTCCGCCGCCCTGTTGCCGGCGATGCGGATCGGCGAGCATGTGGTGGAGGATTACGCCAGCCTGTCCCTGTCCCTGAAGCGCCACCCGGTCGCCCTGCTGCGCGAGGGGCTGTCGGCCGCCGGCTTCTCGCCGGCCGAGATGGTGGGCCGGCTGGAGCATGGCCGCCGCATCGCCATGGCCGGTCTGGTGCTGGTGCGGCAGCGCCCTGGCAGCGCCAACGGGGTCATCTTCATCACCCTGGAGGACGAGACCGGGGTGACCAACCTGGTGATCATGCCGCCGGTCTTCGAGGCGTTCCGGCGTGAGGTGATGGGCGCCCGGCTATTGGGCGCCAGTGGCCGGATCGAGCGGCCGACCGGCAACGGCCACGAGGTGGTCCATCTCAAGGTGGACCGGCTGTACAACCTGTCCGACCGCCTGAACGACCTGCTGGAAGAAGCGCCACGGCGGCGCACCGACCGGGTCGTCGCCGCCAGCTTCGAGCGCCATATCGCCCGCGCCGACGAGATCCGCCGTCCGATCGGCGACCAGCGCCAGGTCAAACTGCCCCGCGCCCGCAGCTTCCGCTGAGACGGCCGGAGAGGGAACAACGGCTGTCCCAAAAGCAAGCCGCCGCCGGGAGACCGGCGGCGGCGCCAGAACATGTGTCAGGGTGGCGTCAGTCTGCGGACGCCGTTGCAGCGCCCAGGGTTTTGCCGCGGCCGATATCGGCAAGCGGGTGGCGCTCGGCGCGGCCATGGGCGATGCCGTCGGCATCGAACAAGTGGCAGGTCGCCGCCGAGATGCCGATCGCCAGCTGGTCGCCGGCCTTGCTGGTGCTGTCGCCGTCTGCCTGCACGGTGATCAGCTCGTCGCCTTCGCCGCGGATGTAGAGGAAGGTCTCGCCACCCAGGCGTTCGACCACGAAGACATTGCCCGGCATCTGGGCGTCGCCGCCGCCCTTCTCCATCATGTGTTCCGGACGCACGCCCAGGGTAACCTCGTCGCCGACATTCAGCCCCTCGGCCTGCACCGGGATGGTGATCGGCTGGCCGCCCGGAAGGTTGACGGTCGCCGTGCCGCCGTCGACCGCGGTGATCGACGTCTTCATGAAGTTCATCTTCGGCGAGCCGATGAAGCCGGCGACGAACAGGTTGGTCGGGTGATGGTAGAGCTCCAGCGGCGAGCCGACCTGCTCCACCACGCCGGCCTGCAGCACCACGATCTTGTCGGCCAGCGTCATCGCCTCGATCTGATCATGGGTCACGTAGATCATGGTCGCGTCGAGGTCGTCATGCAGCTTGGCGATCTCGATGCGCATCTGCACGCGCAGCGCGGCGTCGAGGTTCGACAGGGGCTCGTCGAACAGGAAGACCTTGGGGTTGCGCACGATCGCACGGCCGATGGCCACGCGCTGGCGCTGGCCGCCGGACAACTCCTTGGGCTTGCGCTGCAGCAGGTGGTCGAGCTGGAGGATGCGGGCCGCTTCGCCGACCTTATGGTTGATGCTCTCCTTGCTCTCCTTAGCCAGCTTCAGGCCGAACGCCATGTTCTCCTCCACCGTCATATGCGGGTAGAGGGCATAGGACTGGAACACCATGGCGATGCCGCGCTGGGCCGGCGGCAGATCGTTGACCTGGACACCGTCGATGGCGAGATCGCCCGCGGTGATGTCCTCGAGGCCGGCAACCAGACGCAGAAGGGTGGATTTCCCGCAACCCGACGGGCCGACGAAGACGACGAACTCGTTATCCTTGATGTCGAGATCGACCCCCTTGATGATCTCGAGCTCTCCGAAGGACTTGCGAATCCCCCGCAGGGTGACTTCTGCCATCTCGTAAATCTCCTCCCCTGGGACCGTTCAAATTTGCAGGAGAGGCGTTGCCGTTCCCGCAATCCGGCTGCTTCCGGGCACCCTAGGAAACCTCGAAACGGATAGCAAGGCCGGGAGGCCCGATCCGGCGAAAAAAATTTCGAAAATTTGCTTTTTCTTTGCAAATCTTGCGTAGTTGCCCGTATTGGCCGCGGCGGGGTTGCCGCGATTTGACCATCCGGGCATGCGGCAATAGCGTCGGTACGAAGCCTCGACGTGAGTTGGCCGGATGTATGTCTGCACCTGCAACGATTTGACAGAGCGCGCGGTGGCCGACGCCGCCCGGTCGGGAGCCGCCGCGGTTTCGCAAATCTACGCAGCGCTCGATTGCGCGCCGCAATGCGGGAAGTGCCTTCCGAGGATCCGTGAGATCCTGGCGGCCGCGAGTCAGGACGCGGGGCGACCGGTCAGCGACGGAGGCTAGCCGGTCCGACTACGGACGGCTTTCCATGCCTGAATGGTGGTTTGCTAGGCGGCGAGGCTGGTGGCGCGATGCGACCGGAACCGCTCCTCGGCGATCCGGTCGGCGGCCAAGCTGGTGGAGACGTTCTGCCGGTCGGCGCGTTGCAGGATGCCGAGTACGGTGTCGTAGAGCCCCTTGACCTTGCGGGTCACCTGGTCACGGTCCCAGCCCTCGCGTTCGCTGGCCACCTGGATGACGCCGCCGGCGTTGATCACGTAGTCCGGCGCGTAGAGGATGCCGCGCTCGCGCAGGGCGTCGCCGTGGCGGGCTTCGGCAAGCTGGTTGTTGGCGGACCCGGCGACGATGCCGGCCTTGAGGCGCGGAATCGTATCGTCGTCGAGGATCGCGCCGAGCGCGCAGGGGGCGAAGACGTCGACGTCGGCGTCGAAGATCTCGTCCGCGCCGACGGCGGTGGCGCCGAACGCCTTGACGGCACGCGCGACCAGATCCTCGCGAATGTCGGTGACGACGAGGTCAGCGCCCTCCGCCGCCAGGTATCGGCAGAGATGGAAGCCGACATGGCCCATGCCCTGCACCGCGACCCTGAGACCGGAGAGCCCCTTGCCGTCCCTGGAATAGTCGACCGCCGCCTTCAGCCCCATCAGCACGCCGAGCGCCGTCGACGGCGAGGGGTCGCCGCTGCCGCCCTGGTCGGGCGCCAACCCGACCACGTGCCGGGTCTCCTTGCGGATATGGGTCATGTCCTCGACCCCGGTCCCGACATCCTCGGCGATGATGTAGCGGCCCTTCAGGTTCTCCACCGCCCGGCCCATGGCCCGGAGCAGATCCGGCGTCTTCTCGCTGCGCGGATCGCCGATGATCACCGATTTGCCCCCGCCCAGGGACAAATTGGCGATCGCCGCCTTGTAGGTCATCCCGCGCGACAGTCGCAGCGCGTCGCGGATCGCCTCGTCCTCGCTGTCGTAGTTCCACATGCGGCAGCCGCCCAGAGCCGGCCCACGGCTGGTATCGTGGATCGCGATGATGGCGCGCAGCCCGGTTTCGGCATCGGCGGCGAAGACGACCTGCTCGTGTTCGTCGAAATCCTGGGCGGAGAACAGGGACATGGAAGCCATCCTTATTGCAGTGCAGCAAGCAGAGACGCGACCGTCAATTGAATTGTCCAACGTTGAGTATTAATGAGTATTTAAGGTCGGTCAATCGCCGCACAAACCGAAATCAAAATAGCATCGAAGTGTCTCGAGTATTTACTTGTCGGTATTTTGAAGACGGTTCCGTTGCCGCGGGCGAAAGAAAATTACTCGCAGGAAAGCGGCCCGCGGCGGCCGGTTGGAGACGGGCCGCTTGATCACCCGCGCCGGGAGTGATAGCAGCCGGGGTCAATCGAAGACCGAGGGGCGAAGGGGGACGACATGGCGCGGCCGATCATCATCGACACCGACCCGGGACAGGACGATGCCATCGCCCTTCTGCTGGCCCTCGCCTCGCCGGAGCTGGATGTCCTCGGGGTCACCGCCGTCGCCGGCAACGTGCCGCTGGCGCTGACCGAGTCCAATGCCCGCAAGGTCTGCGAACTGGCCGGCCGCCCGGATACCAAGGTGTTCGCCGGCTGTTCCCGGCCGATGGTGCGGCAGCTGGTGACGGCGGAGGAGGTGCACGGCAAGACCGGACTGGACGGCCCCGACCTGCCGGAACCGACCATGCCGCTGCAGCCGCAGCACGCCGTCGACTGGATCGTCGATACGCTGATGGCGGCCGAGGACGGGTCGGTCACCCTGTGCCCGGTCGGACCGCTGTCCAACATCGGCATGGCGATGGTCAAGGAGCCGCGCATCCTGGCCAAGATCGACGAGATCGTGCTGATGGGCGGCGCCTATTTCGAGGGCGGCAACACCACGCCCCATGCCGAGTTCAACATCTATGTCGACCCGCACGCCGCCCATGTGGTGTTCACCAGCGGCGTGAAGCTCACCATGCATCCCCTGGACGTCACCCATAAGGCGCTGATGAATAGTGCCTGGATCGAGAAACTGCGCGCCCTGGACACGCCGGTCGGCATCGCCGCCGCCGAGATGCTGACCTTCTACGAGCGCTACGACATGGAGAAGTACGGCGAGGCGGGCGGCCCGCTGCACGACCCCTGCGTCATCGCCTACCTGCTGAAGCCGGAGCTGTTCGGCGGCAAGCACTGCAACGTCCGCATCGAGACGATGTCGGAGACCACCATGGGCTCGACCGTCGTCGACTGGTGGGGGGTCACCGGCCTCGAACCCAACTGCATGGTGATGAACCAGATCGACGCGGGCGGCTTCTACGCTCTCATCCTGGAGCGCCTGGCGCGGCTGTAGGCAGTCTGCGCACTCTTGCCGTCATTGCGAGGAGCGACAGCGACGCGGCAATCCACTC
>JAAUYH010087758.1_pt1 | contig 18250 bp, 10 predicted proteins | sample 7278061 | NCBI WGS metagenome assembly JAAUYH01 (sample SAMN14350203, study PRJNA611818) | marine sediment metagenome | isolation source: surface marine sediment (0.6m) | place: French Polynesia: Moorea | collected 2018-08 | reverse complement strand
GTCATAGCCGTATGTCATAAGCCGCGTCTGGGTGGACCACCACGCGGAAGGAGGCGTGGTGTGCAGCTTAGCAGCTGTACGATGCAGGATGATCGCGAGTTCTGTAATTATTTATTCTGTTGATCTGTGGATATTCGCACTGCGTTTTGAGCAGTTCAGTCGCCAGGTACTGTATCCAGCTTATTCCCTATCGCTGAAAAAAGCACAAACACCGTATACCCATGCGCTTTGCCCTTGGCCGAGAATGTATAGTTTAGTTGGGCAAAGCCTCACAACATTTCGTAACACTTCTACAATACTTCGTCTAACTTGATCAAGTTGGCATGACTGATAAATGGTGTGGAAATGTTCGCAACAATGCTGGTCCAGGCGGAGAAATCACTTTCTCAAAGAATCCAGCTTCATCACCTTCACTTTCTACTGATGTCGTCGTTTAAGGAATCCTTCTTGAGCACGTCAGACGTCCTGTAACCTAATAGAAGCGCGCTGTATTTTGGTACACCTTACTGTACCGTACTATGGGATGTTCGCTGTATTACGATGACGTTTACGCATATTCCCAAAATCCTCACTTCCAATTGTAGAGCTAGTTCAACATCTTGTGATTTTGAATTCCTCGACTTTATCTTATCTGCTTTCTTTAGAGCACTGTTACAGGATTAGGTACAACCACTCCTACAACAATGCTCACTGTAGTGCCAGTACAATTTCGTTACCTCACACCCATAGTTTCGACCGCAGGAGCGAGAAAGCCGAAAGTTCACCGACCTCTCTTGAACTTCTTACCGAATCCTGGACCAGCAATCGTCTGCCTGGACCGGGGCAGACGGGCGCTAGACGGCCGAACTCTGTCCCCCGCTTCCAAAAAGTTTGGCTGCGCACCCGACTCCCTCCCCGCCATCGGCTGGACCGAGTTCGCTGCCATCGCACGCCGCCGCTGCAAAGACATCGCCGCCTCTAGCCCGGTATCACCTACTGTTCGAAGAATATAGAGCAGTGGGCCAGATTCGGCCAGCCACTGCGGCTCGACCGATGTCACACAGCTCATGTACTCCTTCTTCGTGTAAATAAGTTCATGATAAATCACGTACTCCGGGCTCAGTCCGGTGCCATAAATCGCCGATGTGGGATGTAGCCCGCAGGCGACACCCGACCGAATGTTGATATATTCGCCGATACCTTTCCTTCTCGCGGCCTGATAGTAGTACGCCGACGCGATGGCACGCCGAATCACGTCCCAATCATCGCTGCTAGTCTGCGTCATTCTCTGGGACTTGGTCAACTCAAGTAATTGTTCGCGAACTTCACGAGCTTTTCGCATGCCCTTCCAATTGATGAAGTGTTTCATGCACCAATCTGACCTAGACCCGGCTGCACGCCATCGTTGATACACATGCAACAAAGTCAGATGGTCGCTCTCAGGAACGAAGAATTTCTCCCTCGCACTATCGCTTTCCTCTTCACGACCATGAGGTCGAACAAACACGTTTGGCACTGACAACATAGCCACTATTGTCACGGCCTCGATAAGACATCGATGTTTCTCTCCAATAAACAATAGCGCGGATAATGCCGGGTCCAGAGGAAACACGGACATTCGCTTGCCCAGCTCCGTTAAATTACCTTCCGTATCTAACGCGCCAAGAAGCCACAACCCCAGCATTGACTTGAGAATATTCTCTGCCGGTGGGGGATCCAAGAATGGGAAATCCAATAAATCACTCACTCCCAACGACTTGAGTAACAACACAACATGGCCGAGATTAGTTCGTTGAATTTCTGGCACATTGGTTTGTAGCATTTCTAGTTGAAACGCTGGCGCGGTGAACAAACGATAACACTTTCCTGGCCCTGTTCGACCCGCACGACCAGCACGTTGCATAGCAGATGACTGCGCAATTGGGCACAACAGCAGCGCATCCATACCTAATCTCGGATTGTACGTCTTCAACTTGCAAAATCCCGAGTCAACCACATATTTGATACCTTCAATGGTCAAACTGGTTTCCGCAATGTTCGACGCCACCACAACTTTTCTGGCTCCTTTCGGTGCAGGGTCGAATATTTTGGCCTGCAGGTCCGCAGCGAGTTGGGAGTAAATGGGGAGAATTAGAAGAGGTCGCGGATTCTCAAGTTTCGACAACTTTTCCGCCAAGCTTTCGCAGGTGGTTTCGATATCTTCTTGTCCACTCATGAACACGAGTATATCTCCCGGTACTGATGCCTTGAGGTGGATTTGCATCACCTGAAATACAGCATCCTGAACATAATCCATAGAGGGTGACCTCCGATGAAATATATCTACAGGATGAGTTCGACCGGGGATTTTAAATACTGGCGCATTGCCGAAAAATCTGGAGAACTTGTCCGCATCGAGCGTGGCGCTGGTCACGATCACTTTGATATCCATTCGTTTCGTTAAAACGGTTCTTAAGACACCGAACAGCACATCCGTGTTCAAACTCCGTTCGTGAGCCTCATCCATGACAATCACTGAGTACTTGTCAACTTCCGGATCACTCAGTGTTTCGCGCAGCAAAATACCATCCGTCATATACTTAATAACTGTGTCCTTGCTCGTGCAATCTTCGAAACGAATGGAATAACCGACTTGTTCCCCCAGTTCGGACCCACCCATAAACTCTTCCGCGACACGCTGCGCAACGGATACAGCTGCAACACGTCGTGGCTGCGTACATCCGATAATTCCATGTCGAGCATACCCTTCTTCATGCAAATATTGCGTTAACTGCGTCGTTTTTCCAGAGCCTGTCTCACCTACAACAATAACCACTTGGTTATCGCGAATTACGCGCATTAATTCATCGCGAACTTTAAACACGGGCAATGAGCGACGGATTTCTTTCACAGTCTTCTTCACTGTTTTCGTTTCAACCTTTTCCGCATCGTTCTCATCGGGGTTCTCCTGCTTTCGTTTCATCGCATCTCCAAATTTCATGTCTTTCTTCCAGTCGTCGTCATTACGCTCTGCCGGAATTTGCTCCTTCGCTTCACGCTCGGCATCCTGCTCCGCGCTTTCCTTCGCTTTCGCCCCCGCCGCAGAACCCAGTTCCCAGTATTTCGTTCGCTTTGCGCCCCTTTCTCGTTTTTCGCGAAATTCTTGCACGAGGGCGGAACCCTGACGCGCCATCACGGCGAGATCACTGGTCGAGTCTTTCACCGGCATTGTGATACGGTCACCGACTACGACTGATTTGGAGTCGCTCAGCGAAGGGAGACGGTCACCTAAGAGGTTCTTTTCCGCTTGCAAAAATTTGGGTAATACCTCTTTCACTAAAACTGTCACTCGCTTGCCGTCTTCGTCGTCAACAGGCCCTTCGTCTTCGCGTGGACCTCGTGCGGCATACATGCCAAAGCCCATTTGACGCTTTTCCCACCGACGGGCATCGGCATGACGGGCAGCGGCTTTTTCGGATAGCCGTTTCGCCTGCCTCTGCGCGATTGCATTATCGTCGATTCCAGACGGTAGGGACCGTGCCGCGTTATCTATTTCCTCCCCGAGATACCACTCTCGTTCTATACGTTCTTGCTCGAGATCGTATTCAGCACGGGCTTTGGCTGTATCCCACGATGGTTTTTCCGTTGGTTCTTTGGGGGTTTCGGTCCACGTTCGATTCCGTTGACGTTTGGGATCGAAACGAGTAGATTCTTTTGATGGTTCAGTATCTTTTCGTGAATTGAAATGGGTACGGCCACCACCTGAACGGTTGACACGGCGTGAAGATGAATGAAGATTAGTGTTATTAGGAGCAGAACCGCCCGATGATTGTACACTTCGTGAAGGTCGTGTGCGGTAGTAATCATCATCGTCTTCATCTCTTTCAGCTTGTATCGATGATGAACGCATCCGCTTTTTCACGGGACGCGAGCCACGTCCACCTTCCGCACGCTTTCGTTTGGCGAGTTCATCCAACCCCAAGAGGGACCGACCAGATGGCCGAGTTGAAGAAGATGAACTAGAGCGGGTAGGCAACGAAAGACCTCCCTGGACCGGTTCCGAAGCTGGTAAGCGGTCGAGTCCATCATTTTCGTCAGTCATGAATGCTGCTCAAGTTACTGTACCACTGTACTGTACTGTACCACGGCAGCCCTTAGCAAAAAAACCCATAGTACACACCGAGTGGAATTATGAATATTTTTGAAACATGCGAAGTGCTCGTCGACGTTCTCACAGTTTCGTGAGCCGTGGTACTTTCTCACCACCATGGGGAAGATGGCGATGGACATGCTGCGGCGCAAGATGTTCGCGGAGGCGGAGACGCGGCGTCTGGCGCTGAAGGCGATATCGATGTCTACGCGATTGCCGTACGCGGTTCGAATGGCTGCGACGACGCAATTGGCGGCCATGCCGCGGAACACGAGTGCTGTAAGAATCCGCATGCGATGTGTGGAGACCGGCCGCCCGCGCGCAATTCTGGCCGAGTTTGGACTGTCGCGATTGGCATTCCGTCGCGCTGCTAGCAATGGCCACCTACCGAACATTTGGAAAGCGAGATAAGTTACAAGAAAAGTAATGCGCGTGGCAGATGGTTTATTCTCAAGAGTTTCACATTACTGGAAGGGAACGGATCAAGTAAAGATGAGAGTTATTCTTGCATGGCGGCAGGCGCCTCGGACTTGTTCTCGAGCTGTGGCGCGGGGGGGTCGGCTGCGACGGGCTTCTTCGCGTTTTCAGGAGCTTTGATGTTCTCACCGATCTTCGCGTGCAGGTACTGTAGCGGGTCCTCCGGGCGCGTCTCCAGCTCGAACAGGTCTGTCAGCGCCTTCGTCAGCACGTCCATGACCTTCTTGCGCTCGAGGTACTTGCGGAACTCGTCTTTCTTGTCGGTCTGCGACATCCTGATGAAATGTTGCGCGAGGAATCGGTGATGAGGTTGGCGCGCTGGTTCCCGCTCTGGATTAACGTGGTATACGACGTAAGATTCGGAATGCAACGTTGTTTCATCGGCCGTACGACCTCAATACGATTGGCGCCAAATAGGATGAATTGGGTGTTCCCGAAATACAACGTTGTATAATTAAAATTATTTGAAATCCATAATTCACTATAGACCCGAAATGAACGGAAAGTTTACGTTCTGGTGAACCCGCAACCGGAACACTCGATGCTGCCGCCATCTACCCTATTCAAAATAGGCACGAACAGATCGGCCTCGTGTGCCTCGTCGGAGCTTATCTCTACACTTATTGGGAATATTGCGCGTGTTTCTGTGTCATCATCATGGCACAGGTGAAGAGGTTGGACGAGGAGTCACCAAAGCCGCCTGCAAAGCGGCAACGATCCGCTGTCTCGTCAAACGGGTCTTCCAAATCGTCGACTGGAAAATCGGCTGCCAAATCGAAAGCTGCCAAAACTCGTGGTAACGGAACCGCCAATGGGAAATCTAGGGCAAAACAGAAAAAGAAACCTGTTGAGCAAGAGGAGGAGGAGGAGGATGAGGAGGTAGATGAAGATGTCGTCATGGTAGACAGTGAAGATGAAGACTTCGCTCCATCACCGGCAAAAAAACCGAAAACTACAAAAAATTCGAAGAGTAAAGCTGGAAAGACCGCCACCACTAAGGCTAGGAAGCCGAAGAAGAAAGTGGAGGTTGAGGATTCGGATGAAGAAGAAGAGGATGGAAATAATACATCCAGTGACGATGAATTGTTTGAAGATGAACCGAAGTCGACGCCACCGAAGGGGAAAAAAGGCAGTGCCAAAGGTACGAAATCAACAAAAAACAAGACAGCCACTGTTGCCAAAGGTAAGGCTGGCAAAGGTTCAATTACACCGAAGGGTAAGAACCCAGCGGGTACAAATCAATCCAAACAGAAACCGAATGCAGCAACCACAAAATCGAAGGCGAAGTCAAAGTCCGAGTTGATTGCAGCCGACAAAGAGAACGCGAAAGAGCCAATTCCTGGATGGAGACCTGTACTCTGTGCAACTAATCTCGAGTCTTATCAGTGGGACATGCTTGAGGCTTTGGGGAAACGGAGAAAGACCCCACTTAAGTCTGAATTCGATGTTAAGGCTGAAATCATGATATTGCAAGTTTTGAAGCCGGATGATTCCCCGAAGCGAACGATGAAATTGTGCAAGGCCATTGCTGCAGGGATGAAACTTATCTGTTTTGATTGGATACAAGAGTCTATTGGTATATATGGGAAGTGGCCAGATGTTGCCAAGTACACTCATCCGCTCACGCGTGATCCGGACGTCCCTGGACTGTTTTCCGACAAGGAGTTCTATTTCGGGTCGCTCGGAAATCAGGGAGAGCACAAAGATGATTTGGTCGAGATTGTACGCCTGGGTGGTGGTAAGATACTGACCAAGAAACCCACTATGCCAAAGTCAACCGATGAGTCCGATAAGATCGAGCCACCTAGCTCGAACCTGATCCTAGTAGAAGATCCGGCTTTATCTGAACAGCGTACAGGCAGACGGGCATCTCTTATTGCCCTCAAGGATTCTATTCCCGGTTCAGAATTGGTAGCGCCTAATTGGATTCTGGACCAATGCTGCCCAGCTTCTCGAAAGGAAACGGAACCTGCGAGAAAACAAGAAGAGGACGGAGGAGATGAGGAAGAAGACGAAAGTGATGCCGACACTGTGGAACCTGTTGCCCCACCGAAAGGGAAGCCGAAAAAGAAACTCGCTCAATCGAAATCTGCAAAACCGAAAGCACCACGAGCGGTGAAGAATTCCAAGGCTACGAAAGGAGGTCGGGGCAAAGCCGTGAAGTCCAAAAGTGAAGAGAACAACGAGGAGGAATATGCAGATGAGTTTGAAGGAGAAACTAGTCTCGTACGAAAATCGAAACCAGCAAGGGGAGGACGAGGTGGTAAAAGGACTGCAAAGTCGAAATCACCGAAATCCGATGAATTATCCGCTATGGATATTGATAATGAAGCCAATGGCCAGACTAGTCCTGCTGGCTCGAAATCGAAGGCTACTAAGGCAACACGTGGTGGTAAGAAAAATTCGAAGTCGAAAGTTGGAAAAGAAGAAGGCAACAGTAATGAACCAGACGTCGAGTCGGACAAGTTTGTAACGCCACCTCGGTCGAGTGGGAATGACACCAAGGTTGAGGGTGCAAATGGCGCAATCGCAAATGAGGATGTGGATATGAATAATGTGGAAGTCAAGACACCGAGCAACAGAATAGAGGTGGAGGCGACTCCAGAGACGGATGAAGATCTTGCGGAAAAGAAGGATATATCGGTACCGCTCAAAGATTAGAGGGAAGTAAAGCATTTGTTCGTTTGTCTCGGCAGTGAATAAGTGGTAAATACAGTAATGGGAATGAGTTAGACATCTGGGGGTAACTCTTCGTCAATGCGCACAACAACGCGGGACCAGGCATCGCGCATCTCGGCATGCGCCTCTGCACGCTGGCTGGCGACGTCACGCAAAGCATCCAGCACTTCGTCATGCATTTGCGTACGTAATCGGCGAAGTTCGTCGTGAGTGCTACGGTCAACAAGTTGATAGGCGCGCTGCGCTTTCGCGAGCGTGTCCGCGGCGGCTGCAAGTTGTGTGTGCAAGTCTGTGTTGTCGACATCAGCTGCTTCGTTGTCTGCAGCGGGCGTTGCCGTGTTGTCCCAAACTGACGAAGTGGATGCTTCCCACCGTGCGCGTAATGCAGCGTAGTTCTCCACTGCGTACTCATATGCTTCGCGTTCCGAGCAGCGTAAAGCGACAAGTCGTTGAGCCGCTTGTGCACGCCGCGCGTACTCATTCAGTACATCGTCAAGTCGTTTCGTTGTGTCATCATCATCATGCTGTAGCGTAAGCGGTGGGGTGTGCAGAACGTCACGAAACACGCCGCCTTCTTGCATCCCTAATGTCGCTAGTGCTTGTCGGACCTGAGCATACCGCGACGAACACAGTTCATCGGCATTTGCAGCATTCAAGGCTGCAACGCGCGTTTTTTCCAATGCTGCTTCCAAGGAAGTGACGTAACGTTGCAGCCTTTCCAGCGCCTTCTCTTCTGGCGATAATTCATGCTGCGCATCGGCTATGTCACGGTTCAAAAACCAACCAACAGCACGGTTTAACCTCCTACCGGCTTGCCAGAATCGAAAAGACATCCAGGCACGTACTGCGTTGTCGGAATCATCAATTGTCAACGCACGATTAGGTTTGATAAGTTTCTTAGCTCGCGCAATGGTCCACGCGGTACCAGAGGACGTGAGAAACGCAGCGGTTTCATCGACATGCTTTAACGAGGGATGAGAAATAAGCATTGTGAGGAAACGCTGCAACCCCCGCAATCGCTCTGTTTCGTAAGCGAAACCATGTTGTAAACGTCCTCTGAGTGCCATTGCTGGTAAATCAGGTACTATTACGCCGTCGTAACGCAACCTTAGTCGATTTTCTAGCCACACGAAATCTGCTATCGATCGACTTACTTTTGTTGTAGTACTCGATGCGCTTGACGAATCGTCGGAATCAGATTCGGTTTCACCACTCCATGATTCCACAATGAAGACGCCAGCTATTGAATCAGGATACACTCGAACATCTGAGATGTCGCGACCTCGCGGCGTATTCTCCGAGTTACGTGGTGTTAGCAGTGCGACACCTCCACGTGTTGAAGTTCCTCCATCAGCACTTGCTTGACGCTCGAATAGTGCCTCGGGCGAAGTTGTATACGCAACTGTAGAGGATGGTGGTAGAGGAAGTCTGCGTCGAGGAATAGAACGTAAAGCTCGTGATAGTGGGTCATCGATACCCGGCGATGTTGGAATAATTGTAGGCGGCAATCGTGGTGTTCGATTTGCTGCATATTCATCGTCCTCTAGACGGAGTACTGAGCGCGGCGAACGTACAGATGGCAAGGGAGATCGAATAATGGGTGTCGTTGGCAAGGAAGGCCGATACGCGACTCGTAACGTTGGTTCTGCATCATCACTCGGCGTAGGTGCAAGAGGATGTTCGAGAAGCGGATCTTGACCAATTGCACTTGTGCGCATCGTCAAGCGCCACAACGATATTTCTTCAGAGCTGCATCAGTTCTTGAACAGACCGCTGTAGAAAGAGCACAGGAAAGACATTTGCACATTTTGGATGCCACACACAATTGTGTAAGTGCATATCTCAAAATCTTTCATGATTCAGTTCTAGATATAAAAGCTTTACGTCCAAACGAAATAATATTTTTCAAAACCAAACTGAACGAAATAAATAAAAACAAATTGTTTCCATATTTTCTTTTCCGTTATCATTATAAGGATGAAAATATTTTTTAGTTACGTAGAGAGCTAGAACTATTGAATAAACTTTTTGAGTTTACTTATGGATAATTTGCAAGCTTACGTCAATACTTTCAAGCAATCCTCGTATACACAACAAGACTACAGTAGTAAGTTCCAATACATCACGCGCTACAATTAAACTTGTGATGTCCTTTCTAACTGTGCAACATCGGCAATCAACAGCACAATTAATCTTTCTGCAGTCGAAATCTTTAACGCAAAAATTAATTCTAATTAACTGCAATTAAAGCCGATTCAGTCTTCTATCGTACGGGAGAGTGTGAATCTAGTACAAGATTTGATTCTAGAAATGTTCTAGGTTGGTCAAGTGCAATAAAATTTGGAGAACTCACATTTTCAATTTATTCTGTGTGTGTTGAAGAAGATCAACAAAAGCAATAATTCTAATGAAAACCCGTTCACAGAGAATTTTGCCTAAAATATCTAGCTGTTGTCCTACATCAAGATACAACCAACTATCATAATTGTATTTCGTTGCTTTTTCTGACTTAAAGGAGAAAATTAGTGTACCACTGCAGAAAAATGCTGAAATGTCTTTCAAAGTCACTCATTGCCAAAATGCCTCTTCAACTGCATGCAACACTTTAATTTAGGTTCCATAATCTGATTTAGAAGATTTTAGCGTTATCGAAGCACTTAAAACATTATGCATAAGTGAAACCTAGTTTGTATTAATGTCGTGTTGTGCTGGAAAAAAGTTAAAATCAGAAATGAAGAAAAAATTGAAACAAGCAATGAATTCATTAAACAATATTGTCTACGATTCTTATGAAATATAATAATTCAGTCCGATTGTAGGTGCACAATTGTTACTAAATTACCTAGGGCCTATTCCTATTATTTTTCCCTCAATACTTTACTCAATTTGGCCTTTCTATCATCTACATTTAGTCACCTCATACATTGATTCATTAGTCGGGGTTACCTTAGTCTATAATCAAATTACATGGTTCATTTTGGTGTAGAACCGACCAAATTTACGATCGAAAACGCTTTGCATCTATTTTAGACATGCTGCGAAAGGCATCGCGCATTCAATTCAATAATCCGAGGAATCTGCTTCATTACTATCTGAAATGGGAGAGTTACTCAACTCGAAAGTTGATTCGGCGAGAAGTCGAATCAAAGAAATAGATGGTATCAGAGCAATTGCATTGCTCGCTGTTCTGGTATTCCATGGCAGGTTTGGAAGTATTATGAAAGGCGGGTTTCTTGGTGTCGACATTTTCTTCGTTATTAGCGGATATGTAATCACACTATCTTTAAGAAATAGCATCGCACGTGGATCAATGAATTACAAGGAATTCATGATTCGACGATTATTTAGACTAATACCGGCTTTATTGGCAACTGTGCTATTAACTAACTTATTCTGTACTATTATTTTCTCGCGAAAAGATCGCTTTCGCGCAGCTAGATTCTCTGTTGGATCTGTGCTATCTATGTCAAACGTTCAGCTATGGATGGAAAGTAATTACTTCGATGTCAATTCACTTCGAAAACCTTTCCTGCACACCTGGTCTCTAAGTGTTGAATGGCAATTTTACATAACCTGGGCACTAATCGTTCATAAAATATGTAAAAATATTTCATCTTTAAGAGCACAAACAGGCGCGATCATTTTTATAGGATTGCTCTCAATTCTGGGTGCAGATTACACAAGAAGATTATATCCGAGTGCTGCATTTTACAACTTTTGCTTCCGTTACGTTGAATTCATGTGCGGTGCTTTAGCTGCCTGGAATCTGAAAGGAGAATTGTTAACGCAACCAAATTTCTTTAATGGAAAAGCTTTTAGAACTGCTATATCATTATCAAGCTTGTTCATTATTTTCTCGCTCTTACAACTATTCAGAGACTCATTACCATTCCCAGGCATAACTTCATTACCGATCTGTTTGTCCACTGTTTTTCTAATAACAAATAGTCCAGGTACTATTGCGGGAAGATTCCTATCGCTAAAATCAATGCAATGGCTCGGAGAAATATCTTACTCAGTCTATCTTGTTCATTGGCCTGTTCAGGTTTTGATACATTATTTCATGATGCAACGCTCAACCATGATACAACGGTTCTTTGGAACCATACTGAGCATTTTTCTTGGATATTTGTTGAATAAAACTGTAGAAAAACCTTTTCAAGAATCAAAATCCAGAAAGGAAAATTTTTCTAGAAGTAAGAAATTCACTACTCTCGGAATTGGTCTGATTCTATTGGTTTCTGAAGCTTTGTACATGAGACGAAATAGTATAGGAATCAGTCAGAAAACGAGTGAAGTATTGTCAATAATTGAAAACTCGTGGAATTTGGCCGGGTCAAGAGGTTGGGAAATACGTCCCAAATGCCGATCAATTGGAAGACATGACAATTTGCGAAATTTTGAGAAGTGTAATCCTGAAGCGGAAGATGAGTTTGTGCTTGTCGGGGATAGTCATGCAGCTGATTTATGGTTCGCTTTGAATTACACATTCCCTAGAGTAAGCACAATCCAGATATGTGGTACAGGTTGTGGATTACATCGGTATCATCATCCGCTATCCGGATGTGGGAAAATTTTTGGAGCATATCAGAAAAAACTGAGAAAAAGAAGAAGTAGAATAAGAGCTGCATTCCTTGTGTCCAAATGGCACGTCCTGAATCCTAAGTCTATCAACTCAACAGTGCTTCATTCGTTCGTAAATTATTTTCAACGGAGGACGAATGCAACAATATTTGTCTTGGGTCCCAGACCTGAATTCAAACCACACCCTAACGAAGTATTTGAACGCTCAGGAATAAGAGAGTGTGTGAATGAATTAGAAATTCGTACGAATAAATTCATGCGGGTAGAGAACAACTCTGAATCAGTTCTGTATGACTTCGCAGTAAGGAAGAATGTCACGTTTCTGTCAATACCACAAATTATGTGCAACGCTACGAAGATTGGACAGCCCAGTGAAGAATATTTTTGCCCAACTATAGATAGAAGCGTGCCCTCTTCCTTATACTGTGATACAACACATTATAATCGAGCAGGAGCAACGAAACTTATTCAAAAGTTGAAACCGATGATTGACAAAGCACTGGAAGAAAATCGAGAGGCTGATTACATCGCCAAATGATTATTTATAAGAAGGGAGAATCTAACTTCGTAATCTGAAGTACGAGGTTTTTTGACGTGTGATAGATGGATGTATTTCAAATAAAACTGAGAAACCTTGTCTTCAAACGAAAGAATAATATTCAGAATCCATGGATTCAGTAGTAAATAGTTTGGACCTAGTGAAGAACCGAAGACAAATCATATCGAAATATTTCCATCTATGACAGATAACATTAACATTGCTATCGGCTGTGACAATCACAAGTTAGATCTTGTTTAAGCAGAAAGAGCTGTTCCACCTAATCCACTAAACTTTGTTCATTCCACCAGACCGCAATCATCGTTTAACTTAGCCCAAGTGCCAAAGAACAAATCATTCTATGAACTCTTTGCCAAAAAGTTTTACAGGCATTCCACGGCTGGGCTGTACAAAATTTGTAGAAACGATGTTAAGTACGGAGAACACTTGTTGCATGCAATTCACAATTGCGTCCTGCAGGAATTATGCTAAGGAGACACTAAGTGAAATCCCTTATTTGATATTACAGATTGTTCTTTGGGTTTATTTGGAGACTGTCTAGAATGTGACCGTAGATTTCCTTATATTCTACTTTAATTATCCATCCTTCTGTCTCAAACGTTTGCGGTTTCATTAGATGTTGGCGGTACGGCGTAAACTGCAGTACGATCGTAAATAGTTGCACCTTTCGTTTCCCTTCTCGAGGACAGACGGTTAATAGCAAGACGGAACACAGATGTACAGAATGATTGTTTTACTACGGATCCGTAGGGTTCATAAAACTTCCTCCGTACTGATTCTCGATGTCGTCGCCTCGACTATAGTACTCCTATAATTCATACATCTGCTTCTGTCGCATGGTGTTACGGAAACTTCACCAGCTAGGTTTACTTGTAAGTTAGACAAATAGGAATGAAAATGGCCTTCTTAGATATTTGAAACACATGTGTAAGCTAACTGATTGGAGCGAAAAGAATTTTCAATTCACTTGTCATCAATATTAGAACTCCTTCATCGAATGCCAACGTTATCATCTTTCCGGTGTTTCGAAAAACACTGTTGTATTTTTCATCGCTAATAGAATGAATCAGACTCCATGACACAGACTGGAGCACATGTGTGTTTCTATTGGAAACGCATTTTGTCTGCGCTGTCCTGAATCCATGTAGAAATCCTGCTTGGCATTAGCAATAGCTCGAGTGTCACCTGCTAACTTTTGCAAATTAAGTTGGATCACTGGATCGGAACGATTTGTATGTCTTGCCAGTGATGTTGATCATCTTAGATTCTATTTTAACGAGAGTTAAATTATTGGACAAGGTCACATTTCTAAGAAATCTATGAAACTGAATTCAATTTCCATCCTAATCTCTTGTTGATTCACTTGAACAGAATTCTCACATTCAAGGTTAATGGGTTCTTGAGCTGTGCTGTGGTGTCAAAACAAAGCATGTGCACATTGCATCTTCTTAACACAATTTATGTCCACTATGCGGTTGAATAGCTACTCAGATAGAACTGTGAGATGATGCGCACTTATGTCCACTCCAATGCAACTAATGCTTGAATCGAATTCCGAGTCCAATCGACGTACTGAATCACGCGAACAGGGCCACATCGTCCGAAATGCTACTAAAACCGGCAGCAAAACGTCAAGAACCAATTTTCAGTTAGTAAGTACAAAAGTTTATTACTGCGTCCCGTACACGATGGTCTGCATGCGGTCATTCGCCGACCACGCCCACCGATCGCGCAGCCCGAGCACGACTGCGTCCTTGGACAGGACGGCATCGACACGGCCCAACGGCGCCTTTCTGTTGCTGAGATTGAGCTTGGCGAGTCGGTCGCAATCGGAGATGTGCACGACGTTGAGGTCCGCGCAGCCCGACAGGTCGGCGCACTGCAATGCGCCGTAGGAGCGCAGGCGCACCTCTCGGACGTTGGTGGCGATGAGCTCGAGCCGGCGCAGCCGCGGCATCGCACACGCCTCGGCGTGCAGGCCGAGGTGCATGAACGTGTCGGCGCGCAAGCTGCGCGCGCGCGACAGCAGAAGCTCCTCCACGCACGGCAGCCCGCCGTCGACCGACAGCTCGCGCAGATTGTGGCACGATGCCAGGTTCACTGTTTCCAGTTTATGCTGCGCGCTAGGGGCGCGCGCGAGGCGCACCGACACCAGCGAGGCGCATTGCGAAAGGTTCAGCACGATCAGCACGCCGGTCGTCACGTGGAACCGCCCCAAGTTCCGGCAATGGTGCAAGTCCACGGAGGAGGCCGTCAGCGCGAGGAGGCTTGTCACTCGCCGCACGTTGATGCACCGCTTCGCAACAACATGCAGAACCGTGTTTCGTATGAGTAGTGGCATCAGCGCGTCCGCATCCACCCGCCCGCAATTCGACACATCGACACGTTCCAGCGTTCGCCCGCTCGCGATTAGCGCGTCCGCTAGCAGGCGTGAGCATGACGCGTCGACCGTTTGACACCCCGTCAGTATCAGCTCCGTGAGCGCTGGCATCCTAGGTGACCGTATCAGGTTGGCGAGGTCGGCAGCCGCGACGTCGAGCCGACTCATGTCGAGCGTAGTGCACGTGGCGCTGGATAGCTCGGATAGCACCTTCGTGGTGAGGTCAGGGATTCGGCCGAGATGGGGAAGCCCACTCAGTGTGATGTGCCGCAGACACGGGAAGTAGTTGAGCGTTCGGATGACCCAGTGGGCTGAAGGTGTCGTGCGAAGCCCCGCGCGCCGCATCGCGTCAGAGAGATGTAGCCGCGGCGTACAAGATAGTTCTTCTAGCGCGGCGCGGCGCCACGCGCGTGATACCCGCAACGCCGTGAGCAGGGTGAGTGCGCCCGCATGCCGCAGGATTTTTCGCAACGCATCGATGTCCAGGTTTACCGGGTCGCCGCGTGGTGTGCGTGGTAGCGGTGTCGATAATTCGAAAGGTTGTGGCGGTTCGTACACTCGCACGGTGGTTTGAACGTTGGTGACCGCATGTGAGTTGAGCGATACCTTGGCGCCGACTAGCGTACGTTCGGAGGGTGGCAGTCGTTCTGTCTTCTTGTTCTTCGTGTTCTTTCGTCCCATTCCGTTTCTTTCGTGGTGTATCGCAGGTGATGGGGAATAGGACAACGCCATCTCGGGGGCATTGAAGGGCGGAATGATGTGTGCCACGTGTAAGTTTATTAATGGGGATGTTTCAGTGAGTTCAGAATTAGTTAACTGAATCAGAACTGAATGAACTTATTACTGAAAGCGATGCGGATTTCAGAGTCTCACGTGATATACAGTAGTGCGTAATATAATAATATTACGTGTACCGCACTGCGACAGGGAAGGACCACGAAGGGAAAGTACAGCTGAAAACAGGAGGACGAAAGATTTTATCGGTTCGCCATCCCGGTATTAGACATCACGCATAATTCACAGTGCCTCGGTTAGGTAAGCCCAAGATCATGCGCGCTAGCTAATGTATAAACGCAAGATATATCACTAGCCACAACAAAATCACGACTACGATACAGTCAGTCATCCCATAGTGAAAACAGGCGCAAATTGACCTACCCGTCGTTGCTACCGTGGAAAAGATGAAGTCACGACGCCTATACATGATGACAAACATCGCCCAAACGAAGGCGGTGAGCAGGTCGCCCTCGCCCACGCCGATACTCTCCACGTCCGCCACGAACCGGAACAGATTTGTATCGAACGTCATCACCTTCGCGCCGTCCTCCTCGTCGTAGCAGTCCATGTCGCGCGCACCGCAGCGCCGGCTCTCCAGACGCACGCGTCCGCCCGCTAAAGCGCTCACCCACAGTCGCGTAATCCACGGCGACGGCTTGTCCGCGCTGCACATCTCCTGCGCGGTGCCCGCACGCACCAATCGCCACTTCCCGCTCCAACTCCGGTGCTGCACCTCATACTCGCCGTCGTGCGCGTGAACAGTTAAGCGGGTGTGGTTGTCTCTCAGCAGCGGTAGCTTTATGCTAGCGAACGGTGTTCCGTCCGCGCAGTACAGCGTGCTGTTGTAGGTCAGGAGCCACGCTTGGCGGCTCTGGTACATGTCCATCCTTGTGCGAGCGCTACAAGCACCGGCTTTGCTCGATCTATAATTTATTGGTCGTGGTATCTCCGACGTGACCACTATCCGTCAATTCAGTATTTTTTCCTGTCACGCTCCTATCAAGAAAATTGATGCACTCGAACGCGTTGTCTGTCCCTACACTGAAACGTCCCACTTACTTTAGCCGATGTACGCAATTGATCAGTGCACTATTGCACTCCGCCTGCCTCACCTATTCGTTGGCATGTAGGTTTCGCAGCAATTCGAATCACGAACCGCGTTTTCTTCTTCTCCAGTCTGTAACCCACGATGTTTGGTTATCGTTCCGCGGTTGCCAACAAAATTCCCCCAAACCAAGCACTGTGTTCGCGTGTTCGCATTGGTTCGATTTGAAGTGTCCTGCGAATCGCTTCAACGAGAGCAATCGGGCAGAATTCGTTCTTCAAGGCGTACTCAGTACACTACTCTATCCGCGACAACTTGTCTGCTTGGTGCCGTCCGACTCCATTGCTTCTTCAGCACAGTATGCCACCGCTTGTGGAAACGCATTCGCATGAAATCGACCTGTGTTGTGATCTTTTTGAGTCGCTTAGTTCAATACTGTACTGTACTTCAAACGCTCCTGGTTAACATAATGCGGCAAGATCGCCCGGCGACACCATGACGCGCCTCCTTCTCAAGACGCTATTAGCATTGTTGCTACTACTTTCGACTGCACTGAGTGCGACGGTACCCATGCAGCCGAACATCGAAGGTCGCTGCGTGCTGCGCCCAAACATGCACATTCAGTGTGCACCGACTACAATTGCCTGTCAGGAAGGCTACGTGCGATACAACTCTATGTGTCGACGGCTGTGCAGCACGAAAGCCGAGCGGCGAGCGCTATCGCAATGTGGCGCGGACGAAATGTGTCTCATTCGGGACGTCGGCAACACGCCACTGGCCGTGCCGAACGTCGGCGTCTGCGTCCCGCTGCGCCCACTTACCACCTGCGAAGTGGCGTGTGTAAAGGAGATGTTGGACGTGCGCGATGTCGTATGCTGGTCGAGACGAGAAGGCGATGTGATGAAGTGTGACTTGTATTGTGTTCGTTATCCTTGCTAACCAGACTGCAAGATACGCCCCTTCCCAGGCTCGACCGTGCGACGGCGTAGTAATCCCCTAACATTGCCCTCACCGGTGCCCAGGCATACTGGGCAAGTGATGATGCCTTCCCCCTCGCACCCCGGGCATAACACGCCCTTGTATCGTAGTGCACTATCACTTCCCGCTAATGCTCGCCAAAACCCAGTACCCGAACACATTTCGCAAGTCACTTTCCCCTCCCCCTGACAGTTTTTACATCCTCTGTCGTCTTCTGCCCTCGCAGTCTTCTCCCCTTCTGGAACGTTGTACGCTAGGACGCCCCATAGTATCGTTTTCAGCGCTCGACGTCGCGTTACCTTGCGATCTGTAGGCTTTATAGCACAGCATTGGGGCGTATTGATAGTCCTCGTCGTCCCGCGAACCGGCACAGGCGCGCCCAGAAAGCAGCACGACGATGCAGTGTCCATTAGTGCGGTGAACGACTCAATCTCCAAGCCATTGTGGAGATCATGACCGCAGTAGTGTAAGCAGATCCTTCAGATTTTGAATTAGAGGCCAGTTTTCTCGTAGGCTTTCTTTACGAAGTGAACTATTTCGGAAAGAGAATTTTACAAAACAGAATTACCAAACCATGAATGCTGGATTCTTTCCAATCGGAAGTTTGGAAAAATACACCCTGATTCGGATACTGTTAGAATATCTTTGGTTCTGACCCCATTT
>JAAUYH010168775.1_pt1 | contig 18257 bp, 20 predicted proteins | sample 7278061 | NCBI WGS metagenome assembly JAAUYH01 (sample SAMN14350203, study PRJNA611818) | marine sediment metagenome | isolation source: surface marine sediment (0.6m) | place: French Polynesia: Moorea | collected 2018-08 | reverse complement strand
TTATTGTTACAGTATTTATGCCGCGCTAGATTTTTTTAGAAATAAGCCTTCAGTAAATCCTGATTTTCATCCCCCCATAACTATTCTCAAACCTCTTTGCGGTTTAGAACCTGATTGCTACCATAATTTAGCATCTTTTGTCAAGCAAGATTATCCCGAATATCAGATTGTTTTTGCGGTTAGAGATGCGATCGACCCAATAATACCGGTGGTAGAGCAGTTACAAAAAGATTTTCCCGATCGGGATCTCAGTTTAGTTATCGATCCTTGCATTATCGGCACTAATTTAAAAGTTAGCAATTTAGCCAATGCGATTTCCAAAGCTAAATATGAAATCTTGATAATTGCCGATAGCGATATTGTAGTTGAATCTGACTATTTGCAGCGAGTAATTCAACCTTTAGAAGATGAGAAAGTAGGTGTAGTTACTTGTTTGTATAAATCGAGAATTAAAGGCTGGTTGGCAGTTTTTGAAGCTCTGAATATTTCTACTCAATTTCATCCTAGCGTTTTAACTGCGAGAAAATTAGAAGGAATAAGTTTTGCTTTTGGTTCGACTATCGTGATTCGTCGTCAAGTATTAACAGAAATTGGCGGTTTTGAGGCGATCGCGGATTGTTTGGCTGACGATTTTCAATTAGGAAATCTTCCTAGCAAACAAGGCTATAAAGTGATACTTTCTGACTATATTGTCGAGCATTTTTTAGCGACAAATAGCATTGAAGATTTTTTATCTCGTCAGGTTCGTTGGCTGCGCTGCATCCGAGTAGAAAGGTTTTGGGATTATTTGGGATTGATTTTTACCCAAGGTACGGCTATAAGTTTATTATTTTTAATTGTTAGTTTCGGATCTAAGTTTGGTTGGATAATATTTGGGATTACTAATTTTGTTCGTTTACTAATGGCTTGGATTGTAGCCGTATTTTATCTTAAAGATGAGGCAGCTAAAAAGTATTTTTTATTTATACCTTTGCGAGATGCGATCGGCTTTATACTTTGGGTTTACGGTTTAATTGGCAATACAATTGAATGGCGCGGTAAGAAGTTTAAACTTATTAAAGGTGGTAAGTTAGAAGCTATTTTGTAAATAAGTTCACCTTATTCGATCTTAATATTTTTTTATTTTCATTGACTTGTTATGCAGATTTTGATGACTGATGAATTATCAAATCATATCCTACTTGAATTGAATCCGAGCAATTTTCTAATTGTTGACAAGTTTGCTGAATTACAATATTAAAAAAAGCAATTTTATATTATTTTTTAAGATATCCAGCGCATCGATTTACTAAGTATTTCACCATTCTGACTAAAAACTATATCCCATCCACGTCCACCTAGATATTCCCACTGGATGTCGATAAGCATTCTTCTCGTTTCCTCCTCAAAAGTAAATGCTATGTAGGGAACTCTTTCAATGTTAGTTAAGGGAGCATCTTCGATCGCCCCATTTTTTAGTATCCAAGATCTGAGTGGCTTGTTTTTAGATATAAAACCGATGTCATCAAGATCCGTACTTTCATACTGACAAACAGGTACATCCTTCACATCGAATGTTCTACCTATCACCAACCAAGAATCCTCTATATATTTTTTGACTCTTTTATCCATTTTTTGACTGGCTCGAATATACAGATAATAGCTGAGTATCAATTAAATCGAGCATTGAAGCGTCTGAGAGTGCGATCGCTCTACTTAATAATAAAAATTTGCATTAAAATAAAACGATTTGAGACGATCGCATTCGGTAAAAACAAACTTTTTAACCGATTTAAAGGTTTTTAACATTACGTAAAATAAAAAACTAATAAAAACTATTGTCAATAACCTTGGATTGGTGTAAGCTGAGCTTATTGAGTTTAATTCTCAATTAATTGTCAATATTCGTTCTGGGAGGCAAAATACTTTTGTAGATATTATTCTTAGTTACTCAAAGTAGTTTAAAAACTATTTAAAGCCTCGATTATTTTGCTGTTAGTCGATTGATTCAGTAAGATATTTTGCTGAAATAAAAACAGCTCTAAAATGTTTTTTTCACTCAGAATGAGTGCAATTTTTGCTGGAAATATATCCATTTCGGATCTAAATATTTTTTTTTGAAAAAGTAGTTGACAATTAATATCATTAAGCTTAGTATTCTAAATAGCTACTTTTTCAAGGTGTTCTCGCTCGGGATGGGGTTAATAACTAGACCTAGATATTTTTAACCCCATTTATTTTTTTTAAGCGAGCAAAAAAGAATTATTCACATTAACAATTTTCCGAAGATTAGTAATTTAGTTTCTGAACTTAATTAGGAGAAAAATAATGAGCAAAATCGGACTCTTTTACGGTTCTACTACTGGCAATACTGAAACAGCAGCAGAAACAATTCAAAAAGAATTCGGTGGAGAAAGTGTCGTTAAACTACATAATATTACCGATGTAGAAACCAGTGATTTTGAAGCATACGACTGCTTAATTATTGGTTGTCCTACTTGGAATATAGGGGAGTTACAAGCAGATTGGGAGGGGTATATAGACGAACTAGATGATGTCGAATTTAGTGGCAAAAAAGTTGCTTATTTTGGTACTGGAGACCAAGTAGGTTATACAGATAATTTTCAAGATGCGATGGGAATTTTAGAAGAAAAAATTTCTAGTTTGGGGGGTAATACTGTAGGTATGTGGCCGACGGATGGCTATGATTTTGAAGGCTCAAAAGCAACTAAAAACGGTAATTTTGTTGGTTTGGCTTTAGACGAAGATAACCAAGCTGAATTAAGCGAACAAAGAATTAAAGATTGGGTTTCAAAACTCAAACAAGAGTTCGGCGTTTAAAAAATAAAATCCTTTTGAGGCGTTTCAACAAACAAACGTCTCAACTAAAAACTTTTGAAGTAATTGAGGTCTATGTTGAGCGAATTACTAGATCGATTGAGAGTTATTTTTTGTTTTTGTGTAACTTGGAGTTTAATAATTTCCTTGATTTGGAGTGCTAAAAATACATTTCAAGAAGGAATCAAAAGACTAAAACGCTTACATCAAATCCCCTGCAGTCGCTGCAATTATTTTACCAACGATTATCGCTTAAAATGCACCATAAATCCAACAAATGCTTTATTAGAAGATGCGATCGGTTGTCTGGATTTTGAACCAGGATCTTTTAATATGAATGGTGCGAAAAGCTGTCCCAAAAAAAGTAAAGTTTTCTTAGTTATCGATCGAGATATTTGAGTCATGCAAACAGAACAATTAATTCAGAAAATCAAAGCCAAAAAAGCCGAAGTTCTTTGGTTAAATACTAGCCCTAGTTTTCAATGTTTTGACCAACCTTTAGTCGATTTTTTCTCAAAACATACCGCGATCGCGCAGTGGCAATATTGTCAAAATGAAGACGAACCTAGTTCCTTAGATATAGCCTTAGTTTTGCTGCACGATTATATTAAAACTTGTGCTCAACCGATTCATTTAATCGGTCATGGAACTAGCGGTTTATTAGCACTACTTTACGCACGCAAACACCCCAAAAGAGTCAAATCTTTAACATTATTAGGTGTAGGATGCAATCCTGGAGTAAATTGGCAAGCACATTATTATGCTTTTCGACAATTATTTGCGAGCAATCGCGAAACGATTTTAACTCAAATGGTTTACAACATTTTTGGCTATCAAGATGCTAAAAGTACCAATAATTTAATTTCAATTTTGCAGAAAGATTTAGATCTTTCTCCTTCTGCTCACTCTTTATTTAAAAGAAAAAGTGAAATAACGGGAGGTATTTGTAAACCTTTAATGGTCTGCGGAAGTCAAGACGATTTAATTGTCGATCCTAATGCTTTAGACGGTTGGCAAAAATATTTAAAAGAGGGCGATCGCCTCTGGAAATGCGAAGAAGGACATCATTTCTTCTATTACTTTTATCCAGAACAAGTGGGCGAAGCAATTTTGGAATTTTGGAATTCTCTAGCAATTCAGTAATCGATTAAAAAATGCGAGTAAAAGCTTGAAATTAATTTATTTTTGCTCGCTAAATTGCTAATTACTTATTGATAAATATTTCTATGAACTATTTAACGTGGAATAATTCAACTTGGTACAAACCGACATTCTCGCCAGAACAAGGTGTATTATTAGTTTTATTTGGGGCTTTTTTAACCGGATCGGCTTTATCCGTATCTTGGACGTACACTACAACGATCGCTTTAATTTGTACCTTTTTTGCCCTACAAGCAGAGTATCCGATCGTCGTTCAAATTAAACAAAGAAAAACTTTAAAGCCTCGTTTTCTAATTTGGGGCTTTATTTACAGTTCGATCGCCCTATCTCTGGGTATTTGGTTGTGTGTTTCTCTCAACAGTCCCGTATTATTATGGATTTATGGTGGGGTAATAATTGCTTTAATCATAGATGCGATCGCAGTTTGGCATCGCCAGCAAAAAGGTATTGCCAATGAGTTGGTTAGTTTTGCTGCGGTTTGTTTGGCTTCTCCTTTTGCTTATGCGGTAAATACTGGAGAGATTTCTTTAGCCGCTATTAGTATGTGGTTATTAAATACTTTATTTTACGCTAGTGCTATTTTTACAATTAAATTACGTAAGAAAAAAACTAGCTCTTTAATGCCGGGACTGATTTACCATTGTCTTGCTAGTTTAATTATTGTCGGTCTTTATTGGCTTAATTTATTATCTTTTTTTACTGCTTTAGCCTTTTTTATTGCAATTTTAAAGTTATTTGTAATTACTTGGCAATTAAAATGGTATCAAACTGCTAGATTTTGGTTTATCGCTCGTTTCGAGACTTATTTTGCTTTAACTTTTATCGCGATCGCCTCTATCAGCGTCCTTCCTCCCCATCTAAATAATATTTAATTATTAGATATTCAGTTATTGGTCAATGCAAGGATATAATCTATCTAGGAGAGTATAAGCTCGAGCTTTTTTCTTGTAATCAACTCCTAAAAAGACGAGCCTATATCTCAGACAATTACTCTTATCTAATTTTATTTTTGTTTAAATTTAGTTAGATGTTCGTTTTAAAAACAAATTCAACACTCAAACTAAGCAATCTATTTGAGATCTTTAGTCGCTCGTAATTAATACTCGTCAATGACAATTAGTGTCCTTTTTGACTGTGGTTTTGTTTCTCGTACTTAATAGATTGACCAGTACCTGTTAATGTTGCCACCATTGTTATGATAAAAGCGGTTACTATAATTACATTAATTATTGGCCTTGGTAAATCAGCTACTTCAAAAAGATCTTTTTGCTTTTTATTAGATTTTTGAGTCTCATCTTTTGATTTATCTTTAGCTTCGGTAGATTTAGTTTCTTTTAAATCCCGATCGTATTCTTCTTTAGCTTCAGTGGATTTAGTTTCTTTTAAATCCCGATCGTATTCTTCTTTAGCCTCAGTAGATTTAGTTTCTTTTAACTCTTCTAATGAATTATTTGGGGCTTCTTTTGTTTGAGCATTTATTGCTGGAACGGCATTACCAGTAATTACTAAACCTAAAACGATTCCTGTTAAAACTTTAGATAATGAGGCTTTCATATTTTCCGTTGACTTTATGTGAATTTTTGTAACATTTAATTACTATATAACAATAATATACTCTAGGCAAAAATTGCAAACTGATTTTATATCTTTTGCTTTAAACAACAAACTTGTTGTAAACGCTGAATATTCCGCTCGAAATCGCGATCGAAAACAACCAAGATATTTATCTAAGCTTCAAAATTTAATTTAAACTTCAAAAAAAGTTCGCAATCAAAATCACGTAAATAATTAAGATTCAAATGACGATCCTCTTTATGTGGCATAACCATTCCATAAATAGGTCATCTTCTCTCGCAGACTTTGATGATTGCCATTTCCTAAAATTACATGATCTAAGATCGGAATACTCAATATTTCTCCTGCTTGTAAAAGTTGTTCGGTTAATTGAATATCTTCTTGAGAAGGCTCTAAATTACCAGAGGGATGATTGTGAGCAATAATCAAACGGCTCGCTCCTTGTTTAATTGCTTGGCGAAAAATCTCGCGGGGGTGGGCTAAAGTTTCCGTTGCAGTCCCGATCGTAATTATTTGAGTGCCGAGGGAGCAATTTTTGATATCGAGTAAAATTACGGCAAAAAGTTCTTGTTTTTGCCACATTAAATCGTGAGATAATAGGGCCGCAGCGGCTGCAGGACTTTCGATCGCAGCTCGCAGATCCGGTCGAAATTGAAAAGTTCGCTTACCCAGTTCGATCGCAGCTAAAATACTCGTTGCTTTAGCAGGGCCGACACCAGAAATTTTCATTAATTCTCGCGGGGAAATATCTCGTAAAACATCGAGCGGATCTCGCTGATCTTGGCTTAATTCTTGAAGGATAAATTGACCCAAACCAACTGCAGATAGTTTGCCTTTTCCTTGACCAGTACCTAACAAAATTGCCAATAATTCAGCATTAGTAAGATTTTTTGCTCCTTTGGCTAATAATCGTTCGCGAGGACGTTCGCTAGGGGGTATATCGGCAATTCTCAGGCTGTAGGTCATAATAGCTCGGTTTAAGTTTTGATATAGCCGATTTTAAATCTATTTAGCTTCAAAAAAATGTCCCTGCGATCGCCTTGAACTATCAACTGTATCGAATAAAAATGTACGATCTGCTTGGAGAAATGATATATTTAAAGTCTTGTTTAAAAATGATTTTTTTTGAGCAATTGCAGCGTTTGAATAATATAAGTATTAATTGTCTTATTTTAATTTAAGTTTTAAAATTCAAATTTATAATAGATTTTACTGCCCAAATTAACTAAGTAAATCAAACAATAAAGCGATTGTCATTCACGAGTTTACAAACGTTTCCGAAGATGATAGGATTTTTACAACAAAAATAAATGTGATAAATTGGGGTTTTATTATTTAATTTTCCAAAAAGGGTAAAAATCTTTGAAATAGCGTTTTAAAAGCGATGCAATTGACTACAAACTAGCCTGTAAGTTTAACTGATGTTTTTAGCAATGGTTTTTAGGTGGGATTGACAAAAAGTCAAAAGTCTGCATTGAAAAGGCGATCGCAATAAATGTTAAATGATACCAACTTTTAGCAACTCAGATCTAAACAAAAATAGGAGCAGTAAGAAGACTACTCCCTGATAGGATAAAGATGACAGTATGAGACTATTGTTACTCTTGTTTTGTAGCAGGCTCTGGATCGGGATTTAGCAATTTTTCCCTTTGCCGTTTAAAATCATCGGCAGCTTTGCGAATGCTGGATCTGCTATCGTCATTAAATTCGTCCATGCTGCGAGAAGGAGCAACAATAACTTGGTTGATGAAATCTAAAGGGTTAACATTGCCAGTGCTGTCGTTCCCAGAAAAACTATCTTGTTCGCTGCGCTGGTATTGAGGTTCTGTTTGAGCTAGAGTAGGTTTCATCCCGATCGCAATTAGGATTAACGTACTCGAACTAAACAAGATTGCTTTTTGCAATAATTGAGTTGGTATCATGCGAAACGGCGACGTAATAAGGGTTGAATTAACAATAATACTAAGGCATCGAAGCCGAGTAAAACCAATAAAACGCCACCAAAATTAAGATCGCCCCAAGGTGTTTGCATCACGACAGAAGACAGACCCCAGTCGGTATTTAAATAAAGATAGCGAATTGGTTCGATCGCATAAGTAAGCGGATTGAGAGAAGCGATTATTTGCAGCCATCCAGCCATAAAAGAGAGGGGTGCTAAAGCGGTGCTGGCAAATAATAAAGGTAAATTAGTCACGAAAATTACGGCAATTAATTCGATGTGGCCCGGTAATGCAAAAGCCAAACCGAGACTTAAAGCCGTCACTCCCAAAACAATTAGGAAAATAATTAAGGCGATCGCGGCTATTTCTGCTAAACTCGGCCATCCCGCACCGACAAAACCGCTCACGATTACAATAACTGCAGCTTGGATTAAAGCCAAAGAAATGATATACAAAGTTGAAGCTGCGACGATCGAGAAACGAGAGGCTAAAGGGGCGACTAACAGGCGATTTAAGAAACCAAACTCGCGATCGAACATCACGGGTAAACCTGCGTTTAACGCTCCAGAGAAGGCTGTAAATACGATCACTCCGGGGGCTAAAAATGTCCCGTAACTCATATCGTCGCCAAAAAGTCCTTGGGGTGCGTGGTAGAATAGTGCCCCAAAAAGGATCAACCACATCATCGGTTGGATGATTCCGGCGATTAATGTTGAAGGACGACGTTGTAATTGGATAAAGAGACGTTTGGTTAAAGCAATAGTTTCTTGAGCGAATTCTCCTAAAATAGAGCTATCGCTTTCGAGGCGATCGCCGACTAAAGAACTAGGAGATAAACTATTTTCTAAATTAGATGGTGTTATCGTGCTTTGACTCATTTTTATGTTTTACTAGTTTATATTTGTTTCATTTGTTGCTTTTTCTCTGCTTTGAGATCCCGACTTCCTGCTGCTGCTAATTCTGCATCCATTAAAGTCCGGCCCGTCGCAGCTAAATAAACATCATCTAAACTGGGTCTAGATTGAGCGATGCTAAAAGTTGGTAAACCGATTTCTTCTAGGGTTGTCTCGATTTTACTCAAGGAACTATTGCCGTGAGTAACGATTAAATTGAGGGAGTTTCCTTGTGCTTGATTGATAATTACCTCTTCAACAAAAGGAACGTTTTGCAAAATTTCTTTTGCTTTTTCGGCTTCTTCTTGAGGGGAAAATTCTCTAATTTTTAAAGTAACGCGATCGCCTCCGACTCGATCTTTTAACTCCGAAGGACTGCCTTCGGCAATTACTTCCCCGCGATCTATAATTGCTAAACGATCTGCTAGTGCGTCTATTTCTTCGAGGTAGTGGCTGGTAATTAAAACCGTCGTCCCTGCTTCTCGCAGTTTCCGCAGAAAATCCCAGACGATAAAACGGCTTTCTATATCCAATCCTACCGTAGGCTCGTCTAAAACTAATAAATCCGGTTGATGCAGCAAACCTGCAGCTAAATCTAAACGCTTCCGCAAACCCCCAGAATAAGTTCCAGTTTTGCGATCGGCATATTCTTCTAAACCGAGTAGTTGCAATAATTTATTAATTCTTTGCTTGCTACCAGTTTCGGGAAGGTGATACAGTGCTGCTTGTAGCTCTAATAATTCTCTACCGGTCAAAATTTTATCTAAGGCTACTTCTTGGGCGACATAACCGAGTTTTTTTCTAGCCTGTCTCGGTTTTTCGATTACGGACAAACCACCAATTTCTATTTTGCCAGCATCTGGTTTGGCTAAAGTACACAAACAGCGAATGGTGGTAGTTTTGCCAGCACCGTTAGGGCCGAGCAGTCCGAAAATTTCACCAGGTTCTACTTTAAAGGATATATTTTTTACCGCAACGGTGCTACCGTAGCTCTTTTGTAAGTTTTCTATTAAAACGGCGGAAGCCATATATTTACTCTATTGAGATTATCTCAACAATTCTACACAGTTTCTTTTTTATCTTAACTCTTACGATTGAGGGAATTTAATATCTTCAACTTTAATCGCAGATCGAAACCTAGTCATTTAGCTGAACTGAGTAATTATAAAATTTTCCTTCAGGAAAAGTTGAAAAAAATATATACTTTTTTTAGTTTTTTTCCCGAGCGATCGACACTAAAAGAGGAGAAAAAATTAGAATTAGTTTTTATGTTAGAAATGAGAGACTTTAGCAAAGCGATCGCCAATCAAAAAGAAATTATCATTAAATTACAAGAAATACTGAAAGAAAAGATTGAAATTTATAGTTCTGAAGAATTAGACGAATTAAGTTCGGCAATTCAATATGCTGCTGAAGCTCTGAATAATTTAGCAGAATATAACGATAATAGCGCAGAATAAATCGACTTAAGAGACAGGAGGCTATTCTCAGAGCAGATTAAAGAAAATTATAAACTTAATTAGGATCTTCTCCAAAGATCCGCTTTATCTATACTTCGATCTTTTTTTAAATGAAAACAATTGTAATTACCGGAAGCAGTCGCGGAATTGGCTTTGGTTTAGCTCAATCTTTTCTCGATCGCAATTGTCAAGTAGTGATTAGCGGTAGCACTGTTGAAAGTACCAATTTAGCCCGCGATCGACTGCAAGCAAAATATCCCGAAAGTAAAATTTTTGCCCTGGCTTGCGATGTTAGAAAATACGCAGAAGTAAAGCAACTTTGGGAGCGAAGTAAAGCACATTTTGGCACTATTGATATTTGGATTAATAACGCTGGAGTCAGTCATTCTCGGCTGCCAGTTTGGAAGCAAGAAGTAACAGAAATCGATCGCGTAATTGAGATTAATTTAACTGGGGCGATTTACGGCTGTAAAGTGGCGATCGCCGGGATGTTAGAACAGGGTTTTGGTGCAGTTTACAATCTCGAAGGTTCGGGAAGCGACGGCGGCAAAATTGCTAATTTCACCCTCTACGGGACGACAAAATACGCAATTAGATTTTTAACAGAGTCTTTAGTTCAAGAAACTAAAGGAACTAAAGTTTTAGTCGGGGCAATCAGTCCGGGAATGGTAATCACAGATCTCCTATTAGGTACGACTGATAACAATAGCGAACCGACCAAAAGCAAGCAAGTCAGAACGATTTTAAACATTTTAGCCGATCGCGTAGAAACTGTTAGCCCTTGGCTGGTAGATCGGGTACTTGCTAACAATAAAAATGGCACGAGAATCGCCTGGTTGACGAAAGCAAAAGCAGCTTACAGATTTTTAACAGCACCGTTTAATAAAAGAGATTTTTTTGCAGATTTAAAAGAAGAATAAAATAATGGTTATTGAATATTTGAAATTTTTCGTATCTCCAGAATTGCGAGAAGAATTTATCGAAAAAGATCGAGAAATATGGTCGCCTCCGTTAAAAAACTATCCCGGATTTATCAGTAAAGAAGTTTGGATAAATCCAGAAATAGCCGAAGAAATTATTATTATCGTGCGCTGGCAAAGTCGCGAACAGTGGAAAGCAATTCCGATAGAAAAAATAGATGCGACCGAACGAAAATTTGCCGCCAGTCTGGGAGAAAATAAATATAAGTTGCTCGAAAGTAAAGAATATCAACTGCGAAAATTTCCTTAAAATAAGATTAAAAAAATCTGGCGATCGCAACCGATCGGGTAATGAATAAGTATTTTTTAAAAATGCTTAAAATCAGAGATTGAGAATCGGAATTATAATCTAAAATAATCTCTTTTTGCTCTGTCTCTTTTCTCGATCTAAAATTGTCCCATGCCTGAATGTCCTAAATGTCATCAAAAAGTACAATTTACAGATATTACTTGTAAGTATTGTCGTACGGAATTAAAAGCTTTCGGTCATCCCGGTATCCCCTTGCACCGCGCTGAAGGAGAAACCCTTTTATGCGATACTTGTACTTACGATCGCGACGATACTTGTACCTATCCCCAGCGTCCCTATGCTAAAACTTGTACCATGTATCAGAACTATCTCGACGTTGACAATAACGATTTAGATCCTCCGGTTTATAAAACTCCAGGGGGAATAAAAGGGTTGCAAATTTGGTGTCAACGCAATCCGGGATTAATCACTTTACTTGCTTTAATCGGAATTAGTTTTATTATCGTTTTGTTGAGATAAGGATTTCGATCTAGTCTGAATTGTAGAAGATAATGAATATTAATCGCCGTTATTTTTTGCTGGGATCTGCAGCTTTGGGTGGAGCAATATTTGCTAATCTGACTTTAGCCCAAAATTCAATTAAAAGACCTTTATCTGAGAGTTACACACCGCTTGCCAATAAATTTGATAAAAATTTTCGGATTTTAGTTTTAAGCGACCTTAACGGTCGATATGGCTCGACTAGTTACGAACCATCGGTAAGGCGATCGATCGCGGCGATCTCGAGGTTACAACCGGATTTAATTCTTTGCGCTGGGGATGCGATCGCGGCACAAAAACTTAGCCTCAGCGAGTCTCAAATTCAAGCAATGTGGGATGCATTCGATCGCAATATTGCATCGCCGATCGCAGACTTAAAGATTCCTTTCGGGATAACTATAGGCAATCATGACGGTTCTGGAGCTTTAGTTAAAGGAAAATTTACTTTTGCCCTCGATCGCATTTTAGCCGATCGATATTGGAATAGCGATCGTCGCGATCTTGGTTTGAATTTTATCGATCGCGCCAAATTTCCTTTTTATTACAGTTTTGAAAAAGAGGGGATCTTTTTTTTAGTTTGGGATGCTTCGACTCATATAATTAGATCTCAACAATTAACTTGGATCGATCGCGCTTTAGCAAGCAATGAGGCACAAAAAGCTAAAATGCGGATTGTCATGGGACATTTACCACTGTATCCGGTATCAGTAGGAAGAGATCGACCCGGAGCATATTTAGCAAATGCAGAAAAATTGAGGGGTTTATTGGAGCAGTATCGCGTCGCTACTTATATTAGCGGCCATCACCATGCTTATTATCCCGGTAAAAAGGGTCAATTAGAGTTGCTTAATGCGGGTGCATTAGGAAGCGGCCCGAGACAGTTACTTAATAGCAATTTACCTGCAAGATCTACTTTAACCTTAATAGATATAGATCTTTCTGCTCGAAAAACAAACTACATTACCTACGATATGAAAACAGAAGAAATTATTGATAATCAGTCTTTACCTCCAGCAATTGTTGCTGCTAACAGTAAAATCTTTCGTTGGGATTTAAAATAAATTAAAAATTCCCTAAATTCAATTTAGGGAACTTGTGTTGGTTATTGCTTTTAATTACGAGCTAATTTTAAATGCCGTAAGTTATGCCTCGATATTTCCGGGGAGATTTAGAACAAGAAACTCGCTGAACTTTTCCAAAACGAAGATAACAAGTAGCCCCTCGATATTTACCTTTAATTTCAGTTTCTTGAACTTCAAGGGTATGAATTGATTTTTTGTAAGGAATTCCGCGATAGTGCAGTCTTGTCATTATTTTGACCTCAGTTATTTCAGTTCAAAGTGATTTTTTAAGATCTATTTTTGAAAGATTTAGCAGAATCTTTTAATTGCAGTTCATGCAGAGAACGAATCAAAATTGAAGAATCGCGACGCTGAGAACGGTGACGTTTGCTAGTTAGTAATACTCTCGCCAGGTTAGAAACTTTCATGTTTAAATCTTGTTTTTAGTGATGTTTGCATTTGCATTTGTACGCATTCTAGAAAAAATAAATAATGCGATCGCCCGCTTTTTGTGTTCTAGATATCGCTAAAGATAAAAAAAACAACTTTTTTAAGATTTGCTTCAAAAAGTAGAAATTAATATTATTTTAATATTAGCTTTGAGTATTATTGATAATAAGAATTGACGTAATTTTTTTTGACTTTTAACTTTTGACTTATAGCGATAGAACTAAAGGTTAGGACATTTAATCTTGGCAAAAAGCTTACAGATTAAGGATTATCCTTCTGCCCTCTGCCTTCTGCCTTCTAATATACAATCCCCATCCGTTTGCAGCGGGCCATCGTGAAAAAATAGAGTATTCTAAAATACCCGATTAAAATTAAGAAGAGTTTAAGCTGAAAGCCTAATACAAAAAGACATAAAAATGTCAATTCAATTGATATTATATTTTCAGACTAATTAGAGAAAATATACAGTATCGCTCATGACTAAATTTAAAGCAGCAGTTGCTGGTTTTGTTACTACTTTACTGACTATTTCTGTTCCCTTAATGGCTTCGGCCCGCTCGATCGCCAGCTACGAAGAATTTTATATCTCTTGTAATGAAGGAGCTTATTATTACAAAGCACAAAGCGAAAATTGCGATGGTTTTATTAATGCCAGAACGATCGAATTAGAAAATTTAACTGCGAGAATTGAAGCTAATTCTAGCGACCCTAAAATGTACAATCGCCGCGGTTTTTCCCGTCAGAGAATGGGAGATTTATGGGGTGCGATCGCCGATTACACCGTAGCAATTGAAATAGATTCTAGCGATGCTACAGCCTACAGTAAAAGAGGTTTAGCCTATCAAAATTTAGGCTATCCTTGGCAAGCTATTGATGATTATTTAGCAGCGATCGAAATTGATGCCGATCTTGCTGAAACTCACAATAATTTAGGCGATTCGAGAATTTATTTAGGCGATTACAATCGGGGTTGTGCAGATTACTTAAAAGCGACGGATCTAGCACTAACCAATCAAGATTCCGATACTTATGTAGCTGCTTGGCGCAATATGCGTTTGTATTGTCGAGGAGTTTTAGAGAAATTCCCAATATAGTTGCAACTAGCTGAATAATATAACTTAAGCGCGTTCAAATAATTTTCAATTTGGACGCTTTTTAAAGCCAATTTCCCAATAAAATAAAAGCCGACCAAAAATAGGGGTGAACGAACTCTTCTTGTTGTAAAACGCTGTTTTGCGCCCGTCGTAAAGCTTCAGCTTTAGTAATATCATTACTAACCCATTCGGCATAAAAACGAGTCATTAACAGCGTGGTAGACTCGTCACTGACGGCCCAAAGAGATGCCATCGTACTGCGGGCCCCGGCCCTAACAGCCATTCCAGCTAAACCGATCGCCGCTTGAGAGTCGCCAACTGCAGTTTGACAAGCACTTAAAATTAATAGTTCGATCGGATCGGTTTGTTTAAAATCAGATCGCAATATGGAGTTTAATTCACTAATATTGATGCGATCGTTCCAAGTCAAAATAAAAGTATCTTCGAGTCGAGAACTAAATTCACCGTGAGAAGCAATGTGAACGATCGAAAAAGGATTGCGATCCAAAGCTGTGGCAAAATTAGTTTGGGTAAAACGCTCGTTGAGGAGTATTTGAGAAGCTAATTTAGCTTGAATTGTATCTAATTCTTCTTTAACTCCCGGAAGTGCGGGAAAATCTTGACGCGCTTCGCTCAAACCTGCTAGTAGCACCCTCTCACCCGTTCTATTTGCGGTGCGTTCATCTACTAATTGTAGAGTAGGAGCGTATGCGATCGCATATTTTTCAATTAAATATTGTTCCCCATCAAATAAAGCAGCCATCGGAATATTTCGCAAAACTCCATCCATGACAAAGACAAGATTTTGCACCTGATTAGCGGCTAATTGAGATTCTAAGGGGGCGATCGCCCAACTGTAAATGATTTCTGATAAAGTTTGATAGTTATCGTCGAAAGGATCGTTTAAAGTAACTCTGAAGCCTTCGATGGTGGTTTCTACTTGCAATTGACTGACTGGTGTTGCGTAGCGAGTTAGGGGTTTGTTGGGTAAAGCTAAAATGATTTCTAAACGATCTTCGAGAATAATCGTGTAAAAAATCGCTGCATTGCGATCGATCGCGTCAATTCTAACGGGTTGAGCGTCCAGACAAGCATCTTTGAAAAAGTTATCTAATTCTGCTAGTTGTAGTGCTTCGATTGTTTCTCTAGCTAATTGTAAATCGGCTTGGGTTGCTTCTGGTTGTAATAATAAATTGGCTAATTCTCGATATAGTGGTTCGACAGTTTCGCGAAAATTAAATCTAATTTGGGAACTATTTGCGATTAAATCTCTTCGTAAAAAATCGAGGTTATCTTTAGCATGGGAATAGGCTAAGATTGCTTGTTTGCGATTTTGTTGTTGTTTGTAAATTCGGCCTAATTGCCATTCCCATTGATATGCTATTTCGGGAGCGTTAATTCCTTTAGCAATGAATAATGCTTTTTCGGTTAATTGTCTTGCTTTTTCTAAGTTTCCGTTCAATTCGTATAACCTACCTAAAGTTCCCCAACCATAAGATAATCCTCTTCGATCTTCCAATGTTTCTGCTGCGGCGATCGCGAGATTTAAAATTATTTCGCTCTTTTTAGTCGGGATTAATTGTAGGGAATTTTGAGCTAAATTGACCCGCGCATAAACTGTATCGTGATTCGGGGGAAGTAGATTTAAATTTGCTTCGATTTGAGCAATTAAACTTCGGGCCGATTCTATTTGTCCGGTTGCGATTAATAAGTTAAGTTGGTTTAATTTTACTTCGATTTCCAGTCGAGGATTTTGGGAGGTTGTTAAAGTTTGTTGGTATAAATTAAAAGCTTCAATTAATTTGCCTTGCAATCTAGCTGTATTTGCCAAACTTAGTAATGATTTGGCGATCGCTTCGTTTGAATTTAATTCTTCGGCGATATTCAAACTTGTTTGCAAAACTTTTTCTGACTCGGCTAATCGACCTTTTCCTTGTAAAAGAGAGCCTAATGTTAGTAAGGTTTGATGTTTAAAAAAATCGTTCGGTTTGTTTTCTAAATTTTGTTCGATTTTGCGAGTAATTTTTAGCGATCGCCCATAAAGTCCCAAATTTTGTAACGCTCTAACCGTACTAATTTGATTTTTTAAATAGTTTTGCTCGTCTTGGTTTTTTTGATATAAATCTGCTGCTTGTTGCCAATTGTCTAAAGCTATTTTAAATTGACCCCGCTCGAATTGTAATTGACCGTTAATTGCTAAAAGTCCGGCTAAGGCTGTTTCTCTTGCTTTAATGTTAGTAATTTTGTCGAGATCTAGATTTGCCGATGCGATCGCATTTTCCGCTGCTTGGAATTGACTTTGCTCTAAATAGATTAAAGCTAAATTTCGTTCTGCCAAAACTTTTTTAAAAAAATTACCGTTTTTTTCTTCAGCAGTAATAATTCGGTTTAATAATGCGATCGCCGCCGAATATTCTCCATTTTGATATAATTTTTTTGCTTTTTTTACCGAGATTTCTGTTAATATTTTTGTCTCTATTTCTGATTCTATTTCTAGACTTGCTCTGGAATTTTTTGCATTCAAAAAAGCTAGCAAACAAAGCATAAACACGACAATTTTACTTTTTTTCATGGTAATTTTATCTCCAATCAATAATTAGAATCTTCTTTTATATTCGAGCTGAAAATAAACCCCATTTTCTTGCAAACTATTGCCAGCGGTAGTTAATCCCACTAGAGGCTGACCCCAGTCTATTCTGGCAGTAAAATCCTCACTAATATTAAAAGCCAAAGCCAAACCAACAGAACCAATAGTATTAGTATTGAGGGTTAGTAAAGACTCCGAATTGTTCCAAACATTACCAAAATCAATAAAAGGAATTAACTTTAAACTACCATCAAAAGAGGGAAAACGAGCTAAAGTAGCCCGAAGTTCGGCAGAAGCAGATAAACCATTATCGGCTAAAATAGCATCTTGACGGTAGCCTCGAACCCGATCTAAGCCACCAATACTAAACTTTTCTAAAGAAAAAATCGAGCGATCTGCTAATTGCAAATCCGAACGAACTAAAAAGATTAAATTGCGGTTTAAAGAGCGCAAATATTGAACTTGATTGCGCCAATAAAAAAAGTTACTTTGAGGATATTCAAAATCGTTAATATTTTGATTTATAGCAACATCAAAACTGTTTAAGCCAAAATTAAATTGCGATCGCACTGCAAACACCTGACGGCTATTTCGGAGCGTAAATTCCTGAAAAAATCGCAAGACAGAAAGCCGAGTTTCACCTTGCTCGTTGGCATCCAAGATAATCGGAACAGAAATTCCATCAATAAAAGATTCTGTTTCTTTGCGATCGAGATTTAAACCGAGCATCAATTCTCGATTCGGAGATTGTAAAATAGGCTGGGTGTAAGTAAGACCGTACTCGCGATAATCAGAAATTAAATCAAAAGGAATATTCGGAAATTGAATTAATTCGCTCCTAGCGAGGCGAAACTTAAAGTCGATTTTACCATTTTGAGGATTGAGAGGAAAAGTATAGCTGAGATTTTCGATCGCGTTGCTACCGTCAGTATTGTAAAAACTTAAATTGAAACGATCGCCGAAACCGAATAAATTATTGTGAGTAAAATCAGCAACTCGACGAAAGCTACCCACCGCAGGCGATCGCAGGTTGTCCAATCTTGCAGTAACCGCCATTGTCGGATTTTCTGTCAGTTCTATTTCGAGAATACTCTGTCCGAGGTTAGTTCCAGCGGATAATTCAGCCGATAGATTAGCAATTAAAGGATCTAATTGCAATAATTGTAAAGCTGCCAGCAAGCGATTCTGATTTAAAATTGGTGAAGTGGCTGCTGCAATGCGCGATCGCACGTAACCGGGCCGCAGTCTTTTTAAACCAGTAATTTCGATCGATTCTAAAGTTCCTTCTACCACTCGAATAATGACCGTATCGTCTTCAATGACTTGAAGGGGAATGAAAGCACCGGAAGTAATGTATCCTTTCTGTGCATATAAATCTGCGATCGCTCTGGGTGCTTCGGTAAGTTCGTTAAAACTTAAAGGACGATTTTGAAAAGGTTGAAGCACTTC
>JAAUYH010210301.1_pt1 | contig 18266 bp, 8 predicted proteins | sample 7278061 | NCBI WGS metagenome assembly JAAUYH01 (sample SAMN14350203, study PRJNA611818) | marine sediment metagenome | isolation source: surface marine sediment (0.6m) | place: French Polynesia: Moorea | collected 2018-08 | reverse complement strand
TGGTCGATGTCCTGAACATCAATTTCAATAGGTTGCTTCTGGTTCAATGGATGAAATTGAAAAACTTTCCATAAATATCTCACCCTTCAGTCAACCTGCCGAATATAGGCTCAATCAGTCAAATGAGGACATTACTTTGAACGGGGGAGGGTGACCGTTACAGTGGTGCCTTCGCCTTCTTGGCTTTCCAGGTGTATTTCTCCTGAATGGGCTTCGACGCATTTTTTGACGACGGCTAGACCGAGTCCAGTGCCTCTGATTTGGCCGACATTATTGCAGCGGTGGAAGGCTTGAAATAAGTCGCATAGGTCGTCTTGGGGAATACCGATGCCATGGTCTTGGATGCGGAGTTGGGCAGTGTTGTCTTGGCAAATGAGATCAAATTGGATGACTTCGCCTGCGGGGGAGTACTTAATGGCGTTGGCGAGTAAATTAGACAAAATTTGCCTTAGCAGCATGGGATCGATGTTTGCTTGAGGAGACTCGCTGGCGCAGGTAAACCGAATCGAATTGTTGTGATCTTGACTCAGTTGCATGCTTTCAACTAAGTCGCGGCAAAATGACTCCAGGTTGAGGCGGGTCGGGTGGCATTGAAGTTTGCCGACTTCAGCGCCGCTGATCAGTAGGACATTATCCAGTAATTGACGCATGTGCTCGATGGCGGCGTCAATTTTGTCGAAATAGCGAATTTTGGTTGCTTCGGTTAACCCCTCTTCGGCGGCTTGCAGGAGTCCGGCAAAGCCTTGAATACTGGCTAGCGGCGTCTTGAAATCATGGGTAATCATTGAAACAAATTCTGACTTCAGGCGATTCAGTTCTTTTTCCCGCTCTAAGGCTCTGAGGGCGTCTGCTTTGGCTTGCTGAAGCTCGATTTGAAGCCTCCTCAAGGTGAGTTGATTTTCAACTCGAGCCAGCACTTCTTCCACCTGGAAAGGTTTGGTGATGTAATCGATACCGCCGGCTCGAAACGCCTTGACCTTATCAACGGCGTTGCTATAAGCGCTCAAAAAAATAACGGGGATTTCGCAGGTCGCCACATCTTGCTTGAGTTGTTCACAGACTTCAAAGCCATTCATTTTAGGCATATTGATGTCTAACAGAATTAAATCTGTCGGAATGGTATGAACGGCTCTTAGGGCCAAGGCTCCACTGATGGCGCTACGAACGTCATATCCCTGTTGAACCAGCATTCTGGAAAGTAATCGCAGGTTGTCTGGGGCGTCATCGACAATTAAGATGTTGCCTTTATTCTCAATCTGGAAGTTGTTCATGCTGACTCGATCGCAGGGCGGCTTCAGCGAGGTTGAGAATGGTGTCAAAGCGGAAATTATTGGCGAGTTCTGATAACGTTTCTATTAAAGTATTTTGAGACGCTGGAATTTGTTCAAGCAGTTGGAAAATTTGGCGATCGCTACATCCACTGGCGGCCAGATATAAATTTTCTAGCCATTCGGACGACAACACCGCCAAATCTTCGCCGGTTAGCTCCGGTGAAACAGAAGCCGGTTTTTCAGGCGCAGAATCGCTCTCGTAAATAAACTCCACCCCTAAATGCTCCACCAGTTTGGCCAATAAGAGTTTTGCTTGAATTGGCTTACTAATGAGATCGTCACAACCGACCTCTGTGATTTCTGACCGATTTTGCTCAAACGCATTCCCAGTAACTGCAATCACGGGCGTTGATTCACCTCTGTCAGTCGCCTTAATTCTGCGGGTCGCCTCATAGCCATCCATTATAGGCATTTGCATATCCATCAAAATTAGGTGTGGACCCCAATCCGCCCAAATATCTAAGGCGTCTTGCCCATTTTTCGCCTCCCTCACTTCAAATCCAAACGGCACCAATAATTCAACCAGAAGTTGACTATTTTCCCCCTTATCTTCAACCACCAGAATCCGATAGGTGAGTTGGTTGGGCGCCAAGGCGATCACATCCGGAAGCGATTGCAGACATGAGACCTCGGGTTCATTGGTCAGAGCGACCTGGACACTAAACTTAAACAGCGCTCCGACTCCTACTTCACTGCTCACTGTAATCTCTCCCCCCATCAACCGCACAAATTTTTGGCTGATCGCTAACCCTAACCCAGTCCCTTCATGGGATTGACGACCGGTGCGCGTTTGGGAGAACGCTCTAAATAACTCTTTAATTTCCTCAGGATCAATTCCCGGTCCAGTGTCTTCAACTTCAAAATGTAAGGTGGGGGAAGCCAGACGAGAGATGGCGAGGGGATTGACGCTGACCCGCAGCGTTACACTGCCCGCCTGGGTAAATTTAATGCCATTTCCCAGGAGATTAATCAGAACCTGGCGTAATTTACTTTCATCGGCCCTAATATGCTGAGGCACATCCTCGGTGCGTTCAAAAATAAGTTTGAGGTGCTTTTCTGCTGCTTTGAGATGCAGCATTTCCTCCAGCCCGTCTAAAAGCCGAAACAGATCAAAATCATTGTTGTTCAGCTTGAGTTTGCCCGCTTCAATTCTGGACATTTCAAGCACATCGTTAATTAACGCCAATAGATGCTGCCCACTACGGTTAATGATGTCTAGGTGTTCTTGATGTCCTGGGTCAAGGGTGGAATCGCGGCTCATCACCTGGGCGAACCCCAAAATTGCATTGAGGGGGGTCCGCAGTTCATGGCTCATGTTAGCTAAGAATTCGCTCTTGGCCAGGTTGGCGGCTTCGGCGGCTTCTTTGGCTTTCTCAAGTTCCTGAGATTGTTGCTGAGTCTGAGTTAACAGCCCCGCTTGCTGCAAGGCGACGCCCAACTGAGTGCCGATGTGAACCGCCAAGCCAATTTCGCTGGCCGTCCACTGCCGGGGACCCGCATTTTGATAGCTGGCGAGTATGCCCCAAAGCTGTTCGCCCCAAAAGATCGGAACGGTTAAATAAGCCCTAACTTGAAATTGTTTTAGGAAATTGATGTATTCAGGCTTGAGCCGACTGTTATAGATATCGCTAGCGGATCGATAATGACTTTGACCGTAAGTTTCTTGAGGATCCGTTGACGAATCCGCATCAGCGTTAAATCGACCCAGTTGACCAAATCGTTGAACAATACAGTGTTCATTCGCCACAACGGTTTCGGAAAGGGCGGGCATGCTTTCAATCACAGAGAGCCAGCCACCCCCCACCGACTCAGCGACAAATTCTCCGCTCCAATTGGGGTTAAAGCGATAGACAACGACGCGATCGCACTTCAGAATGCGGCGCAATTCTTGTGTGGTCGCTTTGAAGATTTGCTGTAGGTCCAGGGTTTGGCGCATCTGCTCAACCATCCCCAGGGTTGTGCGTTCCCGCTCGGCCCCCTCCCGTAATCTATTTTCGGCTTGTTTGCGTTCCTGATGGAGGGAAATGGCTGACGCCGCCGCCTTCAACAGACTCACCTCTGAGGAAAGCCAGGCCCGCGCTCGGTGGCAATTATCAAAGCCAATAAATCCCCAAAATTGACCATTGACCATGAGGGGCAAAATCAGGACGGACAGCACCCCATGAAGTTGCAATATAGCGCGTTCAGATTCGGAGAATTCAGTGATAATTTCATTAATGCAGTCTCCCTGGGCCATGGTCTCGGTCCAACGGGGGAAGAAGCCTTGATAAGACAAATTTTGCAACGGCGGACGGTCGACTTCAGGTTCGGAAAGACTCCCTGGGGCGCACCATTCCATCCGTTGACTCATCAGCAAATTGCCTTCCACGTCTCGATGGTTTTCAAACAAATAGACCCGCGAAGCGCCGGACGCTTGTCCCAATAACCTGAGGACATCCGTATAGGGCGCCTCATTGCCCATCGCTGCTAACAGATGGCGCTCCACTTCAACCAGCACCGCCAGGTAGCGCTCTCGCTTGGCCAGGGCGGCTTCTTGCTGCTTGCGATCACTGATGTCCGCCATCGATCCGACCAGGCGTAGCGGGGCGCCATCGGCGTCCCAGATCGCCTTTGCCTGACTCATCACCCACTTATGGGAGCCATCTTTACACCGCAGGCGATACTCAACGGCGTATTTAGGAATCGCTTGGGAAAGGTAGGCTTGATTCGCCGCCATCACCCGGGCCTTGTCGTCGGCATGGATCAGGTTCAGCCATTCCTGGTTATCATTCTTAAATTCATGGTCTTGATATCCCAAGATTTCTTTCCAACGGCTCGAGAAGAATACCTCATCCGCTTGGAAATTGAGATCGAAGATACCGGCATTATTGCCATGGATGGCGAGTTGCCAGCGCTCTTCACTGCGCCGGATCTCTTCCTCCATGCGTTTACGCTCGGTCACATCCCGGTATTGCCATAGATTTCCCTGGTAGCCGTCTTCAGAGACAATGGGGATATAGTCTTGCTCAAGGATGCGCCCGTCCGCCAAAAGGATTTCTTCAGCCACGACGATCTGTTTCTGCTGGGCGATCTGCCGCAGTCGGGAAGAAAAATCATCCGGATCCGCCGCCAATGCGGTTCTTCGCTCCGCCATATCACGGCAATCGGAGCCCAGGACAGCAGCAGGGGAGCCCGGGATATTAAACAAATCGAAAAATTCCTGGTTGACCAGAACCACTTGTCCGGCTTCATCTTTCACCAAGACCCCCGCTTGCAGACTTTCAATCAGGGTGATCAGGCGTGATGTGGTGGTCCGCAGTTTCTCCTCCGCCCGTTTGCGATCGCTGATATCCGTATCCGTGCCAATCATCCGCAGCGGCCCGCCGTTGGCGTCCTGAATCACCGTCCCGCGAGTCAGCACCCAACGCGGATCTCCCTCGCTATCGATCATCCGATGTTCGACCTCAAAGGCGGAGGTTTGGGCTTCGATATGATGATTAACCGCCGCCAGCACCGTCGGTTGATCATCCGGGTGAATCCGCAAACTCCAATTATTCAGGTAACTCTGGACGCTATCCTGCTGCTGGTCCAGGCTCCATTCCCATACCTTTACATTTCCTGCTTGGGTGGCCATTTCGTAGCGCAGGTAGCTCCGCTGGAGTTGCTCCAAGGTGCGTTTGCGTTCTAGCGCGCTGGCGAAAATCTCACCAATCAGTCGCAGCAGATTAATGCTGGTGTCTTCCCAATGCTTAGGTTGGCGGAAGGAATCAAATCCCACGACGCCAAAAAGTTGACCATGATAAACAATGGGCACACAGAGGAGGGATTGAATCGAGTCGGCTAACCACTCCGACTGTTCAGCGATTGCTTCAGCGGGCAACTGAGTCATCTGAGGGATAGATAACACCTCAAACTGCTTCAATTTCTCCATCGCCCAGGGAATTCTTTCTGCCGGGATCCTCTGTAATCGATTTTTCTGAGACTCAATGCCGGTTGCGCACCACTCATGGGTATTGCTGATTCGCCAACCGTCTTCGGTGACTAAGAACAGGTAGCTGCGGTCAACTTCGGTAAACTCGCCAATTTTCTGCAGGGCGTCTTCAATGCCTTGGTTAATATCTCTGGGTTTGAGGTCGATGAATTGCGTCGAGATACTGTTGATTAGCTGCTCTAACTTGATCCGGTACTGCAGCGCCGCTTCCGCCTGTTTGCGATCGCTAATATCCGTAACCGTCCCCACATAGCCGATCAGATCGCCATTGGCGGCCCATTCCGGCGTCGCTTGGCCCACCGCCCAACGAACAATCCCCTCTGGCGTCTGCAACCGATACTCGGAGCGATAGCTCGTCTTCGCCTTAGTAGCCGCTCGCCACTCTGATACAACCAGCTCCCGATCAACCGGATGAATCGCCTGGGTCCACCCCTCCTGACAAAAGGTCTCGACGGATAATCCCGCCATGGCGCATAAACAGTCATTGGCGTAGTAACAAACGCCCCGCGCATCTGTCTGGAAAATACCCACCGGGGCTGTCCCCGCCAGCGTTGCGAAATGTTCTTGGCTTGCCCTTAAAGCCTCCTCCATCTGCTTCCGCTCAGTGATATTTCGCGCCACCCAAACCACTTCATTGGGAGAAATGGGGGAAATCCGGGCGTCAAACCAGGTTTCTTGTCCAGCAATGGGCAAACTGTATTCACAATGGGTGGTTTGCTGACTGGTGAGGGCTTGCCAAATATAATTCAGGAACCTGTCTGCATGTTCGGCTGGCAACATTTCGTGGAGGGTGTTGCCCACTAACTCCTCAACCGGTTTAAACAGGTTTTCCAGATTGTTCGATGAGGGAACTTTCAGATAGCGGCCTTGGGCGTCTAGCAACATGACCACATCAGTCATGGCTGAAAACAAGCCCCTCAGTTCGGTTTCAGAAGTCCGCAGCTCATCTTCAATGCGCTTGCGTTCACAAATTTCTTGCTTCAGTTGGGCATTTTGCGCTTCCAGCTGTTGCTGCAATCGGCAAATTCTGAGCTGATTTTCGACTCGAGCAATGACTTCCTGGCGCTGAAAGGGTTTGGTAATATAATCGACCCCGCCGACCGAAAACCCCTTAACCTTATCCATTGGGTTATTGACCGCGCTCAGAAAAATGATTGGGATACCGCTGGTCTTTTCATCGGCTTTGAGACGCTCGCAAATCTCGTAGCCATCTAAGACGGGCATCTTAATATCCAACAGAATCAAATCAGGTTGGGCGGCCTGAATGGTCTGGAGGGCTAACTGACCACTAGAGGCTGTACAGACTTCATAGCCTTCAAGCGTCAGGGTTTTGGCTAATAGCTTTAAATTCGTCGGCGCATCGTCAACAACCAGTATATTTCCCTTAAATGCAGTGTGCGCGGCTTGACTTTCTACGACAGGGTTAGCCATGAATACATACAGTCAGTCAGATTTACGAGTCGTTCAGCATGTCCAGAATCAGTCGCTGTTCAACAAAGTGTTCATCAAGGCATGGGTAATTGTGTATTTTGATAATTAATTTGCTCCGGTTTCCTTAGAAAAGGGAAATTTAGAGAACGTCGCCTCAATCATCTTTCATGCATTCTTTTACTAAAGGTTTTGAAGGTATCAGAGAATTTCTCTGGACCTGTCAAATTTTTTATCAGGGCTTCTGAACTCGATTTAACCCAATAGCTTGCAATTTAAGCTAGGGAAGTCCAATGGAAGTTGAATACAACCTAAAGGCGACTAAAATTCTGACTCCTGACTCTTGTATTTTGTCTCAATGATAATTTGCCAACCAAATATTGAAAGCTAACTCAATGAAGTTCGGCGTCTGCAGACCAATGCTGTCTCATCAACCCATCAACCCATCAACTGCCCATTACTGGGATTTTATTTTGACGCAAATTCCTTAGGCGTCTATCCACCTTATAACACGTCTAACTCCAACCCAGCGCCGATAGAAGCTGCGCTGCAAGCTTGGCGGGTTTAAAGGGTTTGGCGATCGCAGCTTTGACCCCCAATTGAGTCAAGTTGTCTTGTTCAGACGATAATGTTTTCGCGGTTAAGAGAATAATCGGGATGTTCTGGGTCTTCGGATTAACCTGAAGCTGTCGACACACCGCCGGACCATCCATTTCGGGCATCATCCAGTCCAGTAAAATGGCGTCGGGTTGAGTCGCCTCAGCTTTAACCAGTCCCTCTCGGCTAGAACCGGCGACTATCACCTCTAAGCCAGCCATAATCTCTAAGCTTACCTGGACCACCTCCCGCATATCTTCTTCGTCATCAATCACCAAAACTCGCTTAGGCGCCATGACTGCTTTCCTCTCCCCGTTGAAAACCCTTCAGAAATAGAAAATTATCCGCTTCACCGAGTTAACCCCGTATCCCTGACTCCCTTATTCCAATCATTGAGCCCTTAACCTCAGCTCCCTAATCTACACCCTAACCCATCCCTAATCAGGTCATGAGAAATTGAGAGTTAGCAAAACGCTAACCAACCTCTGACCTGGGGTTAGGTGAAATTTAATTAAGACCCAATCAGCAAAGTCTGGCGTAATCGCTGCATCAACACCGTAATGTTTAAGGGGGTTAATACATAATCAAAGATCCCTAGCGCCTGAGCGGGCTCCACTAAATCAGGCTGGTTGAGGATGAAGATGGTTCGGGATTGTTGTAGGACGTTGACCCCTAACTGCTTCAGCACACTTATTCCTTCAATGTCAGGTAAATCCTGAGACAGCAGGATTAAGCGGGGCTTGAGACTGGGAGTTTCGCCGCTGAGGGCGGTGATCGCCTCTCGACCAAACCGCACCCATCGGGTGTGATATCCACGGGTTTCCAAAGCCCATAAAATGGGTTGAGCCGCCTCGGTTTCTGGATGAATCAGCACCACATCGGGCTGAGTGGCGGCAGACGCCGACCAAGGCCGCCAGCCAGCCGATAAAATTCGATTTCTACCCGCATATTTTGCCTGATAAAGCATGGCGTCAGCGGTGCGATAGAGCATATGCAGGGCGGAGCCATCCACCGGATACTGGGCAATGCCTGCACTGAAACTAACCCTGAGGGAATGGCCGTCTGGCGTTGTCAAAGGCTGCGATCGCCAATCTTCTAACACTTCAGCTAGCCGGTCCACGCCTTCATCCCGCCCGATTCCATACAGGCCCACAACGAACTCTCCCCGTCCCCAACGGGCCACCACATCCCCCGCCCGAAACTGCCGCTGAAGGAAGCAGCCAAACTGCCGCAACACCCGATCGCCTTGGACAAATCCATGGTCGTCATTGATCCGCTTAAATCCGTCCAAATCCAGCACCGCCAGACACACCGGCTGTTGAGATCGACTGGCGAGATGAAGCAATTGATTTAACGATTGGATAGCCCGGTGTTGGTTCGCTAACCCGGTTAATAAGTCAATCTCTAGCTGACTCCTGGCGATCCGACTTTGCTGGAGTCGATTCTGCACTCGGGTGACCAATTCTTCTGTGATCAGGGATTTCGTCAAATAGTCATCCGCCCCCGCCTTAAACACCTGCTGCAGTGTAGAGACATCGTCCTGAGCCGTGAGAAATAGAATTGGCAGCCAATTGAACTCAAAATCGCTGCGCACCAAACGACACAAATCCAAACCGTTAATATCCGGCATTAATAGGTCAAGGATAAGCAAATCGGGTTGGGTGAGTTTTAGGGTTTCCCAGAAACGCTTCGGATCGTCCAATCCCACCAGTTCTATGCCTTGGGGATCGAGCAGCGCCTTCAAGACCTGTAAAATTTGAGGGTCGTCATCCACCGCCAGAATCTTTGCGGTGGTGGGTTTTGACTGCAAGGCTTGGTTGACCGCTCTGAGGACCTGATTTGCCGGGGCGGGTTTCTGTAGGAAAGTTTGTCTATCTAAGTGAGCTAAGGCCAGTCGATCATTCGCCGTCTCCTGGGCTGAGAAAATAATGACGGGAATAGGAGGTTTTCGGTTTGCAATTTCTTGCAGGAATGTCATCGCTTCTTTGTCTTTGTCGGGCAGAGGAGCGCCAAACAAGATGACATCTGGAAGGCGGCGGGCGATCTGTATACGGGCGATGGCGGGATCCGTCGCTAGCTCTGTGCGGATTTTCCACACATTGGCTTCCTTGGCGATACTCTCAGCTAAGTCCCGATCCGGATCAATCACCAACAGCAAAGGCCATTCCTCGTTCGCCAACATGGGCGCCGCCTGGATGTCCAGAGGGGGCTCCTCGGGGCCTTCAGTTTGTTCTTCCGTTAGCGATTCATATAGGGCGGTCACCAGTTGTTGGGCGTTATGGGCCAATACTTCTTGCGGCGCTTTGGACCGGAGCACCGTCTCCAATTGCTGAGCCAGCCGAGAGGCATTCTGGAAACCGAAGGTTCCCAAAGACCCCGCCAATTTGTGGGCGCTATGGGAAACTCGCTGGATTAGATCGCTGTCCAAGGCCCCAGACTGGAGAAAATAAATCATCTGCTGCAGGGAATCGAGGCGCTCCAGAGTAGAGTCTTTAGTGCGCTGCCAAATTTTAGCGACGGCTAGATCTAACGTTTCCTGCTCAGCAGAGTTTTGATCATCTAGCTGGGGTTTATCGACACGATAGTCTGGATTGAGTCGATAGCCTTGTCCGTAAAGCGTTTCGATCAAATCTCGGGCCCCAACGGTATTGAGCTTGCGGCGAATACTTTTGATGTGGGATTTAACTGTATCTTCGTTGGGCGGTGTTTCATCTAAACTCCAGACATCCTGGATGATGGCGCTTCGACTTAACACCCGATTAGGGCTTTGCAGAAACAGTTCTAACAGCTGATATTCCTTATGGCTGAATTGCAGGGATTGCCCCTCGTAGGTCACCTCCCGCGTATTGGGGTCCAGGCTAAGATGCCCCCATTCCAAGGCTGGGGCGGCGATCGCGCCTCGGCGACGCAAGAGCGCCCGAATACGAGCCGTCAATTCCTGTAGATTCAGGGGCTTAACCACATAGTCATCCGCCCCGGCGTCCAACCCAAATAATTTGTCGGTGGTGGTGTCTCGCGCCGTTAACAGCATGACCAACACCTGATTGCCCACCTGCCGTAATCGTCGACAGATACTAATGCCGTCCAATTTTGGCAGCCCGACATCTAAGAGGATGAGGTCATAGCTCTGGGTTTGAGCCATCTCCCATCCGATCTGACCATCTCTGGCCACATCCACCCGATAGTTTCGCTCACCCAAGATGGTGGTCAGAACCTCTACGATGGATTCATCATCTTCTACCAGGAGGATTTTCATAAATTCTGTTGGCGCTTTTGCACTATAGACTGAGTGCGGGATGAGATCGCATCCCCATCATGTGATTCACCCCAACCCCCGTAATGGAAGTCCTGCAATACACTTCTGCAATACCTTATCTGGTATTCAGTGTAGTGCTTTATCCCATTAGGTGTTTAGGTAGTCTAGCGCCCAAAAGTGGAAAACTCGGGCAAAGGAACCGGTGAAATCATCCAACCGATTACTAGGCTTGATTTTCATGCTTTTCAGTTCAAACCTTTATATTTTTCTTCATTCATGACAAATAATGGGAGTGTTCGCGTAAACTAGGACGATTTGGTTCTTGGTCACTCAATCATTGGTCACTCGATCAGAGGTATTTAATTCCTGCATGACTTTCCTTGCCCTCACCTTGCTTACTCTGCCCTCACCCCCAACCCCTCTCCCAAGGTTGGGAGAGGGGAGAAAACCAACCTTGGGAGAGGGGAGAAAACCAGGTTCCTCTGTTTTTCAAACTTGGGAGAAAGGGTTTGAGCTTGAACGTAGAAGACATCGATTTTATTCAGGTTGAAATAACCCTAAATCATTAGCCAAATAACCAATGACCAATGACCAGTGACCAATGACCAATGACCAATGACCAATGACCAATGACAATTATTCCTCTAAAACGCTCTCGGAATAACCCACAGAAAGGATAAAGGAAGGTGAGATGGCCAATCGCTTCTGCATCAGACTTTCTACCTGTTTTATCGGCGCCGCGCTGTCTGTGTTCGCCGCCCCGACCGCTAAAGTTTCTCCGCCGTTATCGTCTACAGTCGCCCAAGCTGCTTCATCAGACTTGGCCGCTATTCCCAGAGCGGTTGATCAAACGGTTGAATGTGAATTGCTGGTGGTAGGAGGCGGACTGGCGGGAACCGCCACTGCTTATGAGAGCCTTAAGGCTGGCCGCACGGTTTGTATGACAGAGTTGACTGATTGGCTGGGAGGTCAGATTTCATCTCAGGGAACCTCTGCGCTGGATGAAGCTAAGCGGCAGCGAGAACTGCTTTTCTACGCCAAAGGCTACAACGAACTGCGGCGGCGGATTGAACGCAAGTATAAGCAGCTCAATCCGGGGGGATGCTGGGTGAGTGTCTCTTGTTTTCTCCCTAAGGACGCCCATGAATTGCTGCGGCGACAACTTCGGGAGGCGGCCAAAGAAGGGGATGGCGAACTCAAGTGGTTTCCCTCAACGGTGATCAAAGATCTGAAGCTTAGTCCAGACGGTCGGATGATCGAAGGTGCGATCGCGATTCAGCACTCACCTGTCCCCGGTACGCCGCCCCTGAATACAGAACCGCTCTCCTACTCCATTGAAGAGGCATATCGGTACGAAGACTCCGAACGTTTTCTCAAACAAATCATTCGCTTTGTTCCCAAGCCGCCTAACGAGAAAGAGGTAGAGTTGGCGAGACCGGCGGACTGGTATGTGGTCGACGCCACTGAAACGGGAGAAGTGATTGTTCTGGCGGGCGTTCCTTATCGACTTGGCTTGGATTTCCGCTCCCATCTCAATCCCTCTTCGCCCGTGCTGTCGCAAGATCCGTATTGCACCCAGGGCTTCACCTACACCTTCGCCATGGAGCGGACCGAAGAGCCGCAAACCCAAACAATGCCGCTCTACTACCCGGATTATGAACCCTACTTCAGCTATGAAAGACGCCGGGATAACATTAATTACTTTGACTTTGTCTTTACCTACCGGCGCATATGGGCGTCCCGACCTCGATCCAAAGAAAGGGTGTTCGGAGTTTCCGCTCCTAAGCCAGGCGACATCTCAATGCAAAACTGGACCTGGGGCAATGACTACCGACCCGGCACCGAACAGGACAATCTGATCTACTCCCATCAACAGTTAAAGGACCAAGGTCAACTTGACCCCGGCGGCTGGATGGGGGGACTGCGCCCCGAAACCCTGCGAAGAGGCGAAGAAAATGCCTACAGCTATTATTACTGGCTGGTGGCGGGCGAAACCGATTCTCAATTGGGGGAGGGAATTAAGCAGCCCAATCCGAATCATCGCTTTCTATCCGGCTTTGACATGCCCATGGGCACCGCCCACGGCCTCTCTAAGCATCCCTACATTCGGGAAGGTCGGCGCATCATTGGCAGACCTTCCTACGGCTTCGTCGATGGGTTTATGATCAACGAGATCGATATCTCAAAGGCGGATTTTCGGGACGAGTTTTACAGCAGTACGCTGTCTGAAAGAATGTTCTCCCAATTGTGGTGGTCCTTAGCTGGACTGGAAACCATCCGGGTGATTGAAAATCGCACCCCGCCTGAGGAAATCAGTCGACGGACGCGGTCAACCATCTATCCGGATTCAGTCGGCATCGCCCAATACGCCATTGATTTTCACCCCTGCATGACAATGTCGCCGCCAGAAGCCCCGGGTAATACCGAACGAGACGGGGTGCGTCGAGCCCACGGTCAAGCCTATCCGGGACAAATTCCGCTGCGGGCGATGATTCCCCAGAACGTTGACAACTTACTAATCGCCGGAAAGAGTATCGCCACCAGTACCATCGCTGCAGCGGCTTATCGAGTCCACTCGTTTGAATGGTCAGTGGGAGCGGCGGCAGGCACAACCCTCGATTTTGTCCTCAGCCAGGGCATTTTGCCCCAAGACTTAGTAGATGACCTACCGCGACAAGAGCCAATGCTAGAGGAGCTGCGTAAGCGGCTTGAACGCAATGGCAATCCCACCGCCTTCCCAGATACCTCTATCTTCAATTTAGATTGGGAGGATTGGCGAGTTTGGTAGAATCCCAAAACTCTATCTCCCTTCCCCCAAACTTGGGCGAAGGGGCTAGGGGATGAGGGCCGCTGGTTAAATTTGGTCAGATTTGACGAGTACCCCGAGACTGGCTAGGGGCAATATAGGAATAGGGTCACTTTTTTTGACAGGCAAAAGGCTCCATTCCATGATTTCCTCTCCCACCCATCACATCATTAAATACAACATCTCCAATGACGGCAAAGGGGTTTGTCTGCGAATTTGGGAGCCGGCGCCAATCACCGTAAAACGAGTAAAACCCTATCTATTTTCAGTTAATTACAGACTGCCTTCAGAAGAATCCGCCAAGGCGTTAGTCAACCGATACTTGGTCGCTAGCGGTGCCAATGCAGTGGAACCCGGGAAATTACCCCGCCGCGGCCACCTCAGAGTGCTCCCAAATCCCACCGATGAAATCTGGTGTTAACAGATCCCTCGCCCATCTATAACCCATCCACCCATCCACCCATCCACCTTTTTCTATCCCCCCCTAATACCTAACGCTGACCGTCCTTCCCCTTACCGGGCCAATTCATTCATCCTACGGGCGAGTTTCACATCCAGCGTCGTAATCCCACCTGCATCATGGGTTGTTAGGTCAACCGTAACCTTGTTGTAAACGTTAAACCATTCTGGATGATGCCCCATTGATTCAGCCACTAGAGCTGAGCTAGACATAAAGCCAAACGCCTCGATAAACGAATTGAACTGAAACTGGCGATGGAGTTTCCCTGCGTGGATTGTCCACCCTTCCAATTCGCTCAGCGCTGAATCCAGTTCATAGGAAGACAGAGGGGGAGGAGCACTCATAGTTTGAACTTGACTAATGGGTAATGAAGAATAGTCAGAAGCAGTTTGAGCTGCAACTTTCGAACCAGGGTAGCCCTGGAGTGTAATGCTCGCCATCAACAATAGACCAACGAACATTACAAGTCTGTGAAGACGTTTTCGGTCTAGCGCCTGGAATTGTTTTCTAAACACTGCTTACTTCACCACAATCTCACAACGGGAGCGCAAAGAAAACCTCTATAGCCGAAGCGACAGAGGTTAAAGGGATATACAAGATGGCTCTGCACCCATGTAATAGGTCAGCTTGTTGGAGCCTTAGAGCTCTTCTTACTATTTTGCAAACAAAGATATTGCAGCGCAATACGTACAAATACTGATTTTCGTCAATGTGATGCAGTATTTACATTGATTTGATGTAGATTTAAGCGGTCTTGATTCTCATTCAATGCCTTAGAGATGCTCAAACCGCCAGTGGTTACACCCACTGTACATAGAGGTATATACAGAAGTACAAATGTTCATTCTGCACCTATGCTAATTTAGATTCGTTGTGTGAATGCTACAGCGCTGCCCCCCCTAATTCCAGCGACAGCGATCGCAGTCAATCATAAGTATGGGGATTTCGATGCGACCTTCGTTGAGGGTGTGGGTCATTATCTGATGCTGGAGCAACCAGAGCAATTCAATTAGCAGTTGAATGAGGTAGTGACGGAACTGGCTAATCAATAACCGCGCGATTGCTCGACATTAACCCTAGTCAAGGCGGCATTGTCTTAATGCATTGACTAACGTCTCTAGACGAATGGGCTTGCTGATGTAGTCATTCATCCCAACCGCTAAACATTCCTCAAGGTCTCCCTGCATTGCGTTTGCAGTCATGGCGATAATTCGAGGGCGGTCAGAATGCGGCCATTCCTGGCGAATTAGACGGGTGGCGGTCAGCCCATCCATTTCTGGCATTTGCACATCCATCAGCACCACATCATAGGTCTGATGTCTTAAGGCGCTTAGCACTTCTAAGCCATTGGCCGCGACATCTGCTTGGTATCCTAGGCGTTGCAAAATTCGGACTGCGACCTTTTGATTCACTTCGTTATCCTCAGCGAGCAAAATCTTAAGGGGCAGTTGTTGGGCTAGTTTCGGATTGAACTGAGATGACTCGGCGAGGCGACCATTGTTAGGGATAATCTGATGCCCCAGAACGTTGGCCAAGGTGTTGTAAAGTTGCAATAATTTCAGCGGTTTGCTCAAGTATGCACTGATGTGAAGCGAGGGAGAGGGCGCGCACGATTCTTGCTGTCCCATTGATGTGAGTATTATCAGCGGAATTGGTTTTTCGTTGGGCTGTTGGCGAATTTGCGCGGCCAGCTCTAGTGGCTCTATTTCTGGGGTATCCACATCCAGAATGGCAATGTCAAAGGCAGGGACTTGCGAGAGACAAACCAAAACATCTTCCCTAGGCTGAGCGCAGTGAACTGTCATACCCAGAAACTGCGCCTGCTGCTGTAACATTTGCCGATGAGCTGTCTGGTTTCCGACAACTAACACCTGTTTACCCGCCAATGACTTGCGCTGAGTATCTGAAAGGAGCTTTAAGGCGGGCGCGGACACTGCGATCGCCACGATGGTGAAATAAAAGGTCGTCCCCCGGCCGATTTGACTTTCTACCCACATTCGTCCGCCCATCATTTCAGTCAGGCGACGGCTAATGACCAGTCCCAACCCAGTGCCGCCATACTTACGGGTAATCGAAGCGTCCACCTGGCTAAAAGGTTGAAATAAGGTATCCAACCGATCTTGGGGAATGCCGATGCCGGTGTCTTTAATCGCAAATTCTAGTTTGTAGGTTGTCGCCGCCTCTGGATGAGTCTGCAAAGGCGCCTGCACAATGGGGTGTGCATTTACGGAAACCACCACCTCTCCAGTATGGGTAAACTTGACGCCATTACTGATCAAATTCACTAGGATTTGGCGCAGTCGGGTGACATCCCCGATGATGCTTTCCGGTGTGCTTGGATCGAGTAGATAGGCCAGCTCGATGCCTTTCTCAGCCGCTTTGGGCGCAAGCAGTTCCAGGGATTCTTCAAGACAGGCGCGTAGATTAAGGGGCTGTGCTTCTAAATCTAATTGGACTGATTCAATTTTTGAAAAATCTAAGATGTCGTTCAAAAGGGTTAGAAGACTGTCGCCGCCATGGCGAATGATTTCACCAAACTCACGCTGTTGGGGAGTTAGTTCAGTATCGAGCAGGAGTTCCGTCATCCCGATCACCGCATTCATAGGGGTCCGGATCTCATGACTCATGGTGGCCAAAAATCTACTTTTGGCTCGATTAGCGGCGTCAGCCTCCTCTTTGGCCTGTTTGAGAGCAATCGTGCGCTCTTCAACTCGATTTTCTAGGTCTTCATTGGTCTTTTCCAAGGCGTTAAAGGATGCTTTTAAGCGTTCCGCCATGGTGTTGAAGGAACGAGCTAGCACTTCTAATTCGGTGACCCCTTTTATGGTTACCTTTTGGTCTAATTTTCCGCCTGAGATGGCTTGACTCGCCTGACTTAACCGCAAGATGGGGTGAGAAATAGACCGGGAGGTAAACATTCCTAAGGCTGTTGCAAGTCCTAGGGCAATTAGGCAGAGCCAAAGCGTAGTGAAGGTATTGGCGTTGATTTCGGCCATGAAGTCATCTTCAGGAACCACCACGACAATCAACCAATCCAATCCAAATCCATCGCTAAAGGGCAAGACTTGCAAGAATTGCCGTTTTCCCTCAAGGTTGAAATCGAGTTGCTGCGATCGCTGAATCCGACTAAATTCCCCAAAGTAACTGAGCAAATATTGGGCGGTTCCCCTGACAAGAGAATCTTGACTCTCAATCGCCCGCAGAAATTCAATCTCTTCTCCGCGCCGAATCATCAAGGGTTCATTAGCGGAGCTGGAGATCAGTTGCCCCGACCGATCCACCACAAACGCCTGTCCAGACTTACCAATCTCCAGATTCTTCAGGAAGTCTCTAAACTCCTCTGGTAAGACAACATCCGTTGCACAGACCCCTAGGACACGATTGCCTGTTTTGTCATAGACAGGCAAACTAGCGGTTACATTGGGCAACCCAGTGGTAAATGCAAGATAAACTTCGGACCAGGCTGGCCCCTCGGCAGCTAGAGCAGCGTTGTACCAGGGGCGAAGGCGAGAATCAAAGCGTTTTGAGGCTTGATACAGTCGATAGGTGCGGTTTCCCCGCACATCTAAGCCGTAGTAGTCCCGCAAATGGTCATTCGATTTATTGCCGTACGACAACTGCAAAGAGCCATCCTCAGGGGAGCGTAAAACGCCGAAAAACTCCCCTCTGTTGGCGGCGCCGCAATAGACAAGCGCAATGGTTGGGGCGATTTTCATCTGTTGAAACAATTGGGTTTCACCAGTGGCGGCGTTGACAACATCCAAAACACCTTGAACAAAGGCGTCGGCATTGAGTCGATTGATGGCGTGGGGAGTTTCAAAATACCCCTGCAGTTCCTGCTGAATTCGATAAGAGAGTTCGCTCCGCAGTTGATAGGCCAGATGGTTGACGGCGCGTTGCCCATTTATAAACGAGAGGAATCCCACAAGTCCCACTGCGCCAATGATCTGGAACACAAAGAGAATGGTCAGAAGCGTTCTTAGGGAAACGTCCTCAGTAACTTTTCTATCAGTGCCGATTAGAAATTTGAGGAACATAAAAACAAGGTATCTAGCCTAAATAAATACATTTCCTTAGAAGGTGGATCATTGCACTTTTGGTCACGGTAGATACAGAGGTCATTCATGACATACCCCTTATTTTTACAGCTTTTGGCGGATCCTTCTCTATAGGGACGCTTGGGATCTGCGTAAAATTCATACTGCGGGAAAACGACGACCGGTTTCAATCAAACTTGATCGGTCAAAGCCTCGTGTGATATTTACTACATTTTTATTTCCATTGCACGCCACAGCTCTTTCTCTAAATTTAAGGTTTGGGCCGTACCTGCTTTACCCCTGAAGATTATTGCCGTGATACGGGCCAATCCATCTACTAGGCAAGAGAATAGTTGAATGCATTTATCAGCAAAATAGCGG
>JAAUYH010230067.1_pt1 | contig 18276 bp, 13 predicted proteins | sample 7278061 | NCBI WGS metagenome assembly JAAUYH01 (sample SAMN14350203, study PRJNA611818) | marine sediment metagenome | isolation source: surface marine sediment (0.6m) | place: French Polynesia: Moorea | collected 2018-08 | reverse complement strand
CACTTAATGCTTTTTCATAAGTCGATGTTCACGGCTAATAAATTAGCCGAGTCGCGCTTCATCTCCTACTTAAAAGATAGGAGTTTTCGCGCTCCCGTGTTAAATTATAAACATAAAGTTGTGCGTCTTCAGGATTCCCGCTATTTTCTACTGCGTTAGTGGTAGAACTCCCAGAAAGGGTCACTTTTCCATGAGCATAAACAATTAATTTAGAACCATTAGCAATTTCAATACCGCCACCCCCACTAATATCCATCTCACCATCAAGATGAAGCACAACGGTTTCGTGTCCCGTTCCCACCTTTAAACTCGCCCCATCGGTTAAACTAATGGATTTTCCGCTTCCGTTGCCAATATGATAGGTTAAGATGCCATCCACTGCCGTTTCACCAGCTTGGGGAAGTACGACAGTATCATTATCAACGGCAGCAATGTTATAGACTCCTGATCCGGTAGGTGGGGTTGTTCCTTCTTCGGGTAAGGGGGGAAACGCTTCTCCAGGGGTTGTAATATATTGGGCTGCTGTATACTCAGGGGGAACAGTGGTCATATATTCTTGAACTTTGGTCACACGATTGCTATCGGTATTTTCAGGACAAGTAGAATCTTTAATATTCGTTTGTAATTGTACCGAACCACTGGCATCAGCGTTTTGATTCCAACGAATCCATAACCCAGGAACCCCGCCAGATGAAGACAATCCAGTATTTTCTTCTTTATTAATAGGAATTCTCGCTTGCACGCGACTGGTACCATCATTCAAAGACTTTTGAGAGTTAAATCGTCCTTCTACGGTTAAAATCCCGGTTCCTTTTTTATCAGTGATGGGTTCATAAATATAACTAATTAATTTATATTGGCCTAAACTAACTTTATTATCATCAACATTGTGCCAAGTTGAAGTATCCGCTAGATTGTGAATGTTGGTAATAGTTGAGGTACTTATGCTTGTTCCTGACGCTGTGGTGGTACTACAATAACTTTCTGTCGAGGTATTAATTTCAATATCACTGGTCGTAATATTAGACCAAGTTTTTCCAGTATTACAAGCGGTTTCTGTGCTAGGGTTCGCGCAATGAGTGGCAAGTTCAGGATGTTGGAGTAATAACTGTTTATAACGAGTAATTCCTAACTCAGTAACTGAGTTGACATTATTAATTTTTTCTTGAGCTAACACTTGCTTTTGTTGCCCTTGGGTGCTGACGATCATGCTGGTTGCTGCTAGGGACATAATCATGCCAATGCCTAAAATGAGGGGTAGAGCAAATCCCTGATTATTACGTTTCGGAATTAACTGATATAAAAGTCTCATAATTTTCTCTGGAATTTAATCAATAATTTTTTCGTTTATCTAAGTGTTTATCATGATAAAAGTAAAGGTAGTTAAAACGCTGTGATTATAATCCCATTGATGTATGATTGAGATCCTTGTCAAATTCTATTTTTTGAGTTAAACAAAGTTGAGAATATTTACTGAGTCAAGATTTATTTTAACCTATTAATAACCACAATTATACTGAGAATTTAGTTTTTAGCATTAATTAGATTTTCCATCACTACCGTAATATTCTCGATAAGCACAAATTTTATCCCCTCGAATATCAAAAGCGCACCGCGAAGCGGATCTCTTCGAGATCGCAACTCTGTTTTTATAGGGAACTCCGCGAAAAAGTCCCTCATCCCTAAACTCAAAGATGACAGTTTTTTCATTTTCGAGTCCATGAGTAAAGTGTTCAAACGCCTTTTTGCCTATTTCTAAGGTTTTGTTTTCTGTCATAATTACTTTAATAATTCAACATAATTGTAAAATTAATCTTGTTCAGATACTTATCAATTAATATGTAACGGATCAATATCAATTTTTAAGCTAACAGAATTAGGACATAATTTATGCCACTTTTCCATATCAGGAATAATCACCCTAGCATCGGGTAAAAACTTCAGTAAAATTTGCCAGCGATATCGTTTTGCTACCCTCATAATACTGGCCGGTGCAGGTCCTAATATTTCACAATCTAAACCGATGGTTTCATAAAAATGCTCCCCTAATTCTTCGGCTGTATTTTGTACTTCTATAGCATCTAACCCACTTAATTTTACTAAAATTAAACGTCCATAGGGTGGAAAATTCAACTCTTCTCGTCGGGGTAATTCTTCCTCAATAAACTTATGATAATCATGGGTTTTAACTGCTTGAATAACGGAATTTTCGGGGGAATAGGTTTGGATAATAACTTGTCCCGGTTCGTCCCCTCTTCCTGCTCTTCCTGCTACCTGAGTTAAGGTTTGAAATGCTCTTTCTGCTGCTCGATAATCTGATAAATATAATAACCCATCTGCCGAGACAACACCGACTAAGGTAACTTGAGCTAAATCTAATCCTTTGGTTAGCATTTGTGTCCCTACTAAAATATCAGCCTCACCCCGTGAAAATTCGTCTAATAAGCGACGATGAGAACCTTTATTACGGGTGGTATCACTATCAAATCTTAAGGGCTTTAATTGGGGAAATTCTTGCTTTAATGCTTGGGTGACTTTTTGGGTTCCACTACCAAAAAATTTGAAATAAGGGGAGTTACATTCGGGACAGTTTGGGGGTTGAATTTCGCTATGATTGCAATAATGACACCTTAATAATTGTGTCGCTCCTTCATGGGTGTAATGATAGGATAAAGACACATCACAGTCAGGACATTCCATCACATAACCACAACTTCTACAAGAGACAAAAGTGCTGTGTCCCCGACGATTAACAAATAGAATTGCTTGTTGATTTTCCTCTTTTAAAGTTTTCAATGCTTCTTGTAAAGGACGACTAAAAATAGAGCGATTTCCTTGCTTTAATTCCTCTCTCATATCAACAATTTTCACGGGAGGCAAAGGACGAGATCCTATCCTTTCAGGTAAAGATAAATAATGGGAATTATTAGCAGAAAATTGAGGATTATTAACAGAAACCCATGTTTCTAAAGAAGGAGTCGCTGAACCTAAAATAACGGGACAATTTTCTAATTCTCCCCGCCATTTAGCAACCGTTCTTGCGTGGTAATTTGGGGATACTTGGGTTTGTTTGAAACTAGAATCATGTTCTTCATCCAAAATAATTAATCCTAAATTGGGTAAAGGAGCAAAAATAGCTGATCGAGTCCCAATTATAACTTGGGGTTCTCCTGGTAACATTTGTCTCCATGTATCGTATCTTTCCCCTTTCGATAAATGACTATGATAAACATAAACCTTATCCCCAAATCTTGCCCGAAATCTATCTGTTAATTGAGGGGTTAATCCAATTTCAGGAACTAAAATTAAAGCAGATTTCCCTTTTTCTAATAACGGAGAAATAGCCTGCAAATAAACTTCCGTTTTTCCTGAACCTGTAACACCATGTAATAATATTTCCCGATAATCTTGTACGTTATTAATAACATCTAATGCTTGTTTTTGTTCTGAACTAAGTTGTTTTGAATTATCCCTAATATCACTAAACTCTTGTTCTAATCTTAATACTTCTTGATCTTCAATAAGAATGTAACCATTTTCCTCTAACTTTTGTATCGTTTTTGTCGTTGTTTTGGCTTCTTTGACCAACTCCCTGACTAAAATTTGCCCTCCCTTACTTTTTATAAAGTGTAAAATTTCTTGCTGTCTTTTAGAAATATCTTGAGAAAAATAGTTGTTTAAGATAGCTACTTTTTTAAACTGAGCTTTTGGAGGTTCAGGAGCTTGAAAATAACTTTCTATCCAATTTCTCTTCCGTAATTCTTTAATAGCTTTTTTTGCTCCTTTGACTTTATTTTTCAAAAAATTATAACTATAATCTCCTTCTGTTTGTGCTTTCAATAAATTTAAAATTTGAGCAGCAGCAGGAGGACAAAATGTTTCTGCACCAGGAGGAATATTCTCTATTTTTAGTCGTATTCTCTGTTGAGATTTGCTTAATAAGTTAGGGGGTAATGCTGCTTTAATAACAGTGATTATATCGGTACAATAATAATTGGCAACTTTCTCTAATAATTGAAAATATTTTTTTGTAAAAAAGCCTGATGTAATAAGATCATCAATCGGTTTAACTTGATCATTATTAAGATATTTAGGAATAGAATGAGTGTATCGAATGGCAATTCCACCAATAATTTGTTTCCCAAAAGGTACACTTACAATGTCACCAGGTTGTACCATTAAATCAGAAGGGATACTATAGATACATAACTCTTGTCCCCAGGGAGAATTTAACAAAACTTCGATCCATTGAGGAGAAGCAGGTTCTACAATATAAAAGGATCTCGGTTCATGCACTAACAAACTTCCGGAAGACATAGACATACACTTTGCAACGTTATATAACACCCATTCCCCTTAAATTTAACACGGAATTATAATGAAAGTAATGAGCCTTAATATTTGGTATTCATCACTGTCTAGAGTAGATTGCTTCGGGGTATTTTCAATCAAAACACAGTTTACTGTTTATCTCACCCCTCGCAATGACTATTTACGTCTCTAATAACCTTTGAAAATTGGTATAATTAGCGATCTCGAAGAGATCCGCTTTGCGGTGCGCCTCTAGTTTCCGTACATTGATAAGTTCAGAGTTGAATTGATATTATGATAGTAGAATTCATATTATAAGAGGTTTTTAAGAAAAATGATTAATAACCCTCAAGAACAATCTAATCTCGATGATTTAATTAACAAAATTAAATATCAACACAGTAGCAAAAATAAAAAATCAATGGATAATTCTGATTATCAACCTAACTCAACTGATAACCTACTTCAGCAACTTAAGTCTGATTTAACACAACAACATAATTCAAATCAAAATAAACCAGAAAGTAATGAAAATTTACAGCAATTTAAACAACAATTTCAACAAAAACAACATAATGTGAGTCATAATGCACCAGTTGTTAACGAAAATTTACAGCAATTCAAACAACAATTTCAACAAAGTAAAGAAGAACAAAGAGAAACAATCACCCATCAAAACCAGGAGGAAATACGCTATACTGAACAAAGAAAGCAACAACAGCAAAAGTTATTGATTCGTCAGGCTGAACAATGGTTAAAAGATTTAGACGAATACTCTGACGAAGGATTATGGTTTGAATCTTTTTGCAGTAGTTATCCTTCTCGCTTAGATGCGGCGATCGAGTATTTAGCTGTTCTTAATGCTTCTTCATAGTTAAGCTTCAATTACTATTAGAACTCAACTAACTTATTATGGCAATTTCACTCAGTAAAGGTCAAAGAATTTCATTAGAAAAAGCAAGTCCTGGACTAAAAGCAGCCTTTGTCGGACTAGGATGGGACGTAAAAAAAGTCGATACAGGAACCGATTTTGATATTGATTGTTCTGTCTTCTTATTAGGAGAAAACGAAAAATTAGTATCCGATAGCCATCTCATCTTTTATAATAACTTAAAAAGTCCCGATCCCAATCATTCCGTTGAACATATGGGAGATAACTTAACCGGTGCAGGGGAAGGGGATGATGAGGTAGTATTAGTTAACTTTACCAAGATTCCTAATGAGGTTAAAAAATTAGTTTTTGTTGTCACCATTCATGAAGCAGACAAAAGAAGTCAAAACTTTGGACAGATAGAAAATGCTTTTGTCAGACTGGTGGATGTACAAACTAAAAATGAAGTTCTGCGCTACGATTTAACCGAAGACTATTCCATCGAAACTGCCTTAATTATTGCAGAAATCTACAACAAAGATGGAGAATGGCGCATGACGGCTGTAGGTTCCGGATATCAAGGGGGTTTACAGGCTATTCTTAACCGTTACTCTAGCTAAAATTAGTACCACAAAAGTAAGAAAAAGTCAAAAAAAATCATGGGAATTTCACTGAGCAAAGGTCAAAGAATTTCATTAGAAAAGGCAAGTCCAGGGTTAAAAGCAGCCTTTGTTGGATTAGGATGGGATGTAAAAAAAGTTGATACTGGTAATGATTACGATCTCGATGTTTCCGTCTTTTTATTAGGGGAAAATGAGAAGTTAATGTCTGATAATCATCTCGTTTTTTATAATAACTTGAAAAGTCCCGACCCCCATCATTCTGTCGAACATATGGGAGACAATCTAACAGGGGAAGGAGAAGGAGACGATGAAGTTGTTTTAGTTAATTTCACTAAAGTTCCTGATGATATTAAAAAATTGGTCTTTGTTGTCACCATTCACGAAGCAGATAAAAGACAACAAAACTTTGGACAGATAGAAAATGCCTTTGTCAGATTAGTTGATGTACAAACTAAAAACGAAGTTCTGCGCTATGATTTAACCGAAGAATATTCTATAGAAACTGCTTTAATTATTGCAGAAATCTATAAAAAAGACGGTGAATGGCGTATGAGTGCTGTCGGTTCGGGATATCAAGGGGGTTTACAAGCTATTCTCAATCGTTATTATAACTAGGAGAAAATCATGGCTATTAATCTTAAGAAAGGACAACGAATTTCCCTCAAAAAAGAAGCCCCAGGACTCACTAAAGTTATGTGTGGTTTAGGATGGGATGTAGCCGAGTCAAAAGGACTTTTTGGAATGTTTAAAGGCGGTGATTTTGACCTTGATGCTTCCGTTTTATGTTTAACCAACAATGATAAACTTAAGAGTAAATCCGATATTATTTATTTTGGTAACTTAAAGCATTCTTCAGGAGCAATTACCCATTTAGGGGATAATTTAACAGGAGCAGGAGAAGGGGATGATGAACAAATTTTAGTAGATTTAACGAACATTCCCGATGATATTCTTAAGTTGGTTTTTGTTGTTAATATTTACAAAGCAAGACAACGACAACAAAGCTTTGGACAGGTTAAAAATGCTTTTGTTCGCTTAGTTAACCTTAGTAATAATAAAGAAATTGCTCGTTATAGTCTTTTTGGAGAAGAATATGACGGAAAAACAGCAATGATTTTAGCCGAAGTTTATCGTGACGAAGAAGAGTGGAAAATGGAAGCAATAGGAAAAGGGGTAATAGTCAATGGATTACAAGAAATGTCTAATGAGTATTATTAAATAAGGCCATGAGTGAAGAAATTTTTGACAAAAAAGCCTCTTTTTTTGATAGATGGGCCCCTAACTATGACCTCATATTTACCACCATTTTCTATCAATCCTTACACAAAAGATTGTTATCTTATTTAAGTTTACCCCATCCCGCTTATGTGTTAGATTTAGGCTGTGGAACCGGTCGATTATTAAACCGTTTAGCTGAAAATTTTCCTGATTTACAAGGAATAGGAGTGGACTTATCCCCACGAATGTTAAAAGAAGCGAGGGAAACAAATCAACATCATCCCCGTTTAATTTTTACCAAAGGAAATGCAGAAAGTCTCCCTTGTGCAGACAATCAATTTGATGCGGTATTTAACACCATCAGTTTTTTACATTATCCCAACCCACAACAAGTATTCAAGGAAGTTAGTCGTGTTTTGAAACCGCAAGGAAAATTTTATTTAGTGGATTATATCCAACTGTATTCTATCGATTCTATTCCTTTTTCTCCTGGAGGAATCAACTTTTATTCTACCCAACAAAGAGAAGCGTTTGCAGAAAATGTGGGTTTAAAAACTCAAGGACATTATTATTTATTAGGACGAGTGGTGTTAAGCATTTTTGTTAAAGATTTGTGAAAAATATTGATGAAGAAAATGAGGTAAGAGATCAAGGGTAAAATTCTACCTAAAAATACCCCATGATGATACAGAATACTTGATACAATTCTTAGCATTTTTTTTCAAACAAATAAAAATAGCTATAATAAAAGAGTGAGGAAAAAATTGTCCTCAGAAGATGCCTTAGAGCATCGTCTTAACTGCTGATAATCCCGATTGGTCAATTAAGTTTTTGGGATAAGGAAACAAACCGATACACTTTATTCTCATAAGCATTGTAACTTGTGGATACTGATCAGTTTAAAATTGACTTTCAGATCCCGTTGCAATCAAAAATCTAATCGTTACAATGAGTTTGTGATCTAAGAATTTCAACAGTTAAGTACGTGGTCAGAGACACCGATAAAATAGCTCAGAGGACATTTCTCCTTGTGTTCAAGTTCTTAACGATATAAAAAAGGAGGTGAGTTCCTCCATGAACAACATACAAGAATGGAACCTCGGCCAGTATATTTTCCAATCGAAAGAATCAGAATTGCGCAAAAGTTCTTTCCCATTGTCTTTGGAAATGGCTTCGTTGGATAAGATAGAACCATTAAGTGTGTCAACTCAAGATTTGGCAAATCCCTTATTAGTCTCTGAAGTCGATTATCCGGCCAATGAAGTCATTGTCAAATATGAACCGTGGGTGGTAGAACCGATTAATCTCATCGATAGTTCATCTATCGATGGAGAGATAAGGATTAAGGAAACAACGAAACTGCTCAACTTTGAACTGTGGGAACTGGATGGCATTAGTGTCGAAGAAGCGATCTCCCTCTACAGTCAAGATCCCAACATTCAATATATCGAACCCAACTATCAAATTTCTCTGCAACAACAAATTCCCAACGATCCTTACTTTAGCTCCCTTTGGGGACTTCACAATACGGGACAGTTAGGGGGGACAGTGGATGCTGATATTGATGCACCCGAAGCGTGGGATATCCAAACCGGAAACGGGGATGTGATTATCGGGGTAATTGATACCGGAGTGGATTACACCCACCCTGATTTAGTCAATAATATCTGGACTAATCCGGGGGAAATTGCCAATAATGGTATTGATGACGACGGCAATGGCTATATAGACGACTTCTATGGCTGGGATTTTGCCTACGATGATGCTGATCCCATGGATGTCTATGGCCATGGTACCCATGTTTCTGGAACCATCGCTGCCCAAGGGGATAATAACAATGGGGTAGTCGGGGTTAATTGGGATGCCCAAATCATGGCTCTTAAGTTTCTCAACGATTATGGTTCCGGCAATACCTTTGATGCCGTCCAAGCCATCGAATACGCAACATTAATGGGGGCTGACCTCACGAACAATAGTTGGGGAGGTGGAGGCTATTCCCAAGCCTTGTACGATGCGATCGCCGCCTCTGGAGAAGCCGGACAATTGTTTATCGCAGCCGCAGGAAACTATGGCAACAACAATGACATCTATCCTTTTTATCCTGCTAGTTACGACCTCGACAACATTATCTCCGTTGCGGCAACAGATCGCTACGATAATTTGTCCTACTTTTCTCACTACGGGGAGACATCCGTGGATTTGGGTGCGCCCGGTTCGGATATCTATAGCACCATTCCTGGCAACGGTTACGCTTCCTACAATGGAACATCCATGGCCACCCCTCATGTATCTGGGGTGGCAGCTTTACTTTGGGCTGAATATCCCGATTTGACGGCAGCCGAAGTCAAACAACTACTGCTAGAAACCACCGATCCCATTGCTGCTTTAGACGGAAAAACCGTTTCAGGAGGACGGTTGAATGCCTATAATGCTCTGGTGGGTGGCATTGCTGCCACCATTGAGGGGAGTCAGTGGAATGATCAAAATCAAAACGGCTTATGGGATGCAGAAGAACCGACTTTGGCGGAGTGGACTGTTTACCTCGACATTAACAACAATGGAGAATTGGATGTCGATGAACCCTCTACCACTACGGATGAAGAAGGCAATTATGTCTTTAATTTCGTACAACCGGGGACTTATACCGTTGCACAAGTTCTAGAACCAGGATGGACTCAAACCTATCCTAGTAACCCAGGAACCTATCAAGTAGAGGTAGAAGCCGAAGAAGTGGTCTCTGATCTCAATTTTGGTAACTTTCTCTCCAATCCCGCCGAAATCCAAGGCAGTAAATGGCACGATGTGGATGGAGACGGCATTTGGGACAGTAACGAATCTGCTTTAGAGGGCTGGACAATCTATTTAGATCAAAACGAAAATGGTGAATTGGATGAAGGAGAAATTTCGACCATCACCGACGCAAATGGTCATTATAGCTTCACTGGTTTAGCTCCCGATACGTATACCGTTGCTGAAGTGATGCAACTGGGTTGGGGACAAACCTATCCTAGCGGTGGTCGTTTATTGTTTGATGATCCGCCTGGCGATACGTTTGGTTATTATGATGCCCTTGACATTAAAAGCCTCAGTGGTTCGGTCAGTGGCGGCTATCTCACCTTAACCATGGAGTTCTTCACCCCCATTGCCCCACCCTCTTCTTATGACTACTATAACGCCGTTGTGGGCTATTGGGACTTAGATGTTGATCAAAACACAGCTACCGGCGTTCCTTCTAATCAGAGTTACTTTGCACCCCCTGACCAACAAGGAGGCCCGTTAGGGGTTGATGTGTACGTTGATCTGTTTAGCGAAGAATATCAACCTGGCTTGGTTAACCTCGTTGATACCACTACCTATAGCACCATTGCCACAGTTCCCATTACCTACAACATAGACTCATTGCAAATCGAAATCCCCTTGTCTGTATTAGATGATGACGGCAGCATCAATTATGGTACTGTTGTTGGTTCATTTTACGAACCAACGGACGCAGCACCCAATCCGGAATTCGGCACCACCCTATCCCAAGTGCATATCGTGGAAGTGGGACCCGATGAAGTCGCTACTGATATCAATTTTGGCAACCGCTTAAATACCATCCAAGGCAGTACGTGGAATGATCTCAACGGTAATGGTATTTGGGACGCGGATGAAGTCGGTCTAGCGGATTGGGCCATTTATCTCGACGACAACCAGAATGGTCAATTAGACAACGGCGAAACCTATACGTTTACGGATGCTGATGGCCATTACTCCTTTAGCGGACTCGCCCCTGGAACCTACACTATCGGTGAATTTCTCAAACCCGGTTGGGATCAGACCTATCCAGGTTTTAACGGGGGTTTTGAAACTGGCCAATTTCTTAATTGGCAAACATTGGGGGATACGACTATTGAGACAGCTAGTTTCGGGGCAGGCCCAACTGAGGGAATCTATCAAGCCTTGTTGACTAATGGTGTTGATTCAGTCACTGACACCCAGCTAGAAAATTTCCTGGGATTAACTTCAGGAAGCTTAGATAGTTTGGGTAATGGCTATGCCACTCAAGGCTCAGTCATCAAGCAAACATTGACTGTCAAAGAGGGGACTGAACTCAGCTTCGACTGGAATTTCCTGACCAACGAAGGGACCCCCACTTACTACAACGATTTTGCCTTCATCACCATCTCGTCCCTCGATACATCAACTGAAACTACGTTAGCTAATACCTATAACGCTTTCACCTTCTCTTCTACGCCTTTTTACGAAGAAACGGGGTTTGGAACTTTTTCCTACACCTTTGCAACAACTGGCAGGTTTACCATTGGTATTGGCCTAGTCGACGTGGGAGATACTGTCGTTGATTCAGGCTTACTCGTGGATAATTTCAGGGTGATAGGTAATTTCTCTTCAACAGGTGCTACTCAAGAAGTAACCCTTAGCTCTGGACAGATTGTCGATAATGTCAACTTTGGTAACCAAGCTACCATTATCAACGGCACTAACCAACAAGATACCCTCATCGGAACCATCAAGAATGAAATTCTCTACGGTGATAATGGCAAAGATCATCTGTATGGCATGGAAGGCAATGATGAGCTTAATGGAGGTAATGCTCATGATATTTTAGTGGGGGTTGATCCGAATGCGGTTAACCCTGGACTGGGAGAGTTCGATAGTCTTAATGGTGGCAATGGTCCTGATACCTTTGTGCTGGGAGACGCTAATCAAGTCTACTACGATGACAATAATCCTCTGACTGAAGGGTTAAGTGATTATGCTCTCATTGCTGACTTTGCTGAACCGGATCAAATTCAACTCCATGGAACAGCCAATGACTATGATTTAGTTGACAATTATACCCTTGGCACTACCACTGGAACTGCTATCTTCCGAGAAGATTCTGTCGAAGAACTCATTGGTTTAGTGGCAGATGTTACCGGTTTAGACCTCAACAGTAATGATTTTAGTTTCGTTTCCTGAAACCTTTAATGGTTGACAGGTTGACATCTTCTTTAGACAAACTACCCCAGGCTTAGCATAGCAGCCTGGGGTTTCAAAAGCTCTAGAGCATCAATTAAAGATAAGATTTAGTAAAGACCGGGGTTAATGCGATCGCCACCTTCGTTTAATTCGTTAGCAGGAGGAGTGACCACAAACTTATCTAAATTAGCTTCTAAACGTTGTCTTTGTCTTTCACTGAGTCCAGGAATGTCTAAGACTTCCTCTACACTGTCATAAGGGGAATATTTGATAATTTTAGCGGCCAAGTTGGGATAAAACCCACGAAGTTGACGGAAACCGCGCACATCTTCGTTATTTAAGTCAATTTTTTGACCGTATTCGGTGGTTAACTTAGCATCGACGGGGTTTAATTCAGCAGCAACCGCAGAACCCACAAACCCAACGGAACTAATCAGTACCATCAAGATAGCAAACAGACGAACAATCGTTTTCATTACAATGATTCTCCTAAAAATGTGTATTGATCCCTTTACGAGAATGCACCATCCCAACGGGAAATGCCTCTCTAACAGCAGATTAAGATAAAAATGTTATATCATGCCAAATGTATTTTATGCACCTGATTTGAAAGAATATCCTTCATAGGTGCGGAAAAATTTCAGAAAATCTTAAACTGCTTCAGGAACTATGATAGCCTAATTTGTGTCCTTACTGCTCAACTAAACTGTTAACTTCCAGTAATACCTCACCGGCGATTAACCGTTTCGCAGCATCCAGTAACACCTCTTCGATATAAGGCTTGACAAAATAACCCTTTGCCCCCCGTTCGGCTGCAATACGCTGCATTTTCTGTGCGCCACGGGACGTAATCATGGCAATGGGAATCTGGGAAAGTGTCTTATCTTCTTGCAGACGGGATAACAACTCTAACCCTGTCATCCTGGGCATTTCGATATCACAGAGGATTAACCCACAAGATAACCCCCCTCGTAATTTTTCCCAAGCTTCTTGACCATCTCTTGCTTGTTCTACGTCATAGCCGGCTTTGGTAAAGCTCATGGATAACATTTCTCTGACCATCACCGAATCATCAATAATTAATACTGAATTATGATCAGTAGAAGAAGGGGGTTCATTGTTTGACGTTCCCTCTTTATCAACCTTTCGGGATGATTTCACCATCGGCTTTTTAGTGCTACCAGGCAGTAAAATGTCTCCGTTTAACATCCGTTGGGCCGCATCTAGGAGGGTTTGATCGGGACAAGGCTTCGTAAAGTAAGCCGTTGCCCCTAACTTGGCTGCTACCTTGCGGTGACGATCAGCACCACGGGAGGTTAATAAAGCCACCGGTAAAGAGGCAAGACTGGGGTCTTTTTGTAAATTGGATAAGAACTCCAACCCATTCATGCGGGGCATTTCAATATCACAGAAGACCAAATCACAAGGCAACCCAGACCGTAGTTTTTCCCAAGCTTCTTGACCATCACGGGCCTGTTCCACGCGATAGCCTGACTTACTGAAGCTCAACGATAACAATTCTCGTACCATGATCGAATCATCGACAATTAATAGGGTAGGTTCAGCATTGTCTCCTGTCCAGGTTTCAAAGGCTTCGGCATTCTTCTGCCATAAACCATTACCGCTATCGGTGCGTAAGCGTCCTTGGGCAATGGCAATCAATTCCAGAACATCTCCAATGGGCATAATCGTACCATCCCCTAATACCGTCGCCCCGGCAATACCCGCCGGTTTAGGAATGGGCCCTTCAATTTGTTTGATCACAATTTCTTGCTCGCCAATCACCTGATCCACTTGTACGGCGAGTAAGGAACCGGCCCCTCTTAAGATCACTAAAGACACCGTATCTTCTTCGTGTTTACCCCCATAAACACTACTGCGACTGAGTTGACGATTATAAGATAAAAGGTCTTTGAGGGGATAAACCGCCAAACGTTGACCATTCCAGACCACAAAGGTTTGTCCGCTTTCATCCTCCATTAAATCTCTGGGTAGATAGTCTTTCATGTCTTCTACCCCGTCCATAGGAAAGGCAATACGAGCGCGATCGCTGATGCAACAAAGGGCTTTACTAATACTCAGGGTGAGGGGTAAACGAATGGTAAAGGTGGTTCCTTTCCCGCGAGTTGAATCAATGCTCACAGAACCGCGAATGTCCCGTAAACTGGTGCGAACCACATCTAAACCCACCCCACGACCGGCAAAGTCATCCGCTTTGTCACGGGTACTGAACCCTGGATGGAAGAGAAAGTCATAAATTTCCGTTTCTGTGAGTAGACTGGCTTCTTCGTAGGTAATCAATCCTTTTTCGATGGCTTTGCGTTTCACTCGTTCGGCATCAATTCCACCCCCATCATCGGCAACGGTGATTACGGTTTGGTTTCCTTGAAGAAAGGCTCGTAAGTGAATCTGTCCTTCGCTGGGTTTACCCTGTTTTTGCCTGGCTGCTGGTTCTTCAATACCGTGGGTAATGGCATTATTGACCAAGTGAGTCATGGGATCATAGAGTTGTTCGAGAATCATCTTATCGATGAGAACGTCTCGCCCTTCCACTTGGAGTTTGGCCTGTTTTTGTAATTTCCTGGAAATTTCGCGGATGGCACGGGGCAAACGATCAGCATTGTTAGCAAAGGGAACCATGCGAGATTTGGTCATCCCTTCTTGTAGCTGAGTGGTGACTTGTCGTAGGTTGCGGGCGACTTGTTCGGTTTCATCCACTAAAAATTGAATATCAGAGGCTGATTCCCTGATTCTGACAATGAATTCGATCATTTCTTGGGAGAGTAAATGGAAGCCGGTAAAACGATCCATTTCCAGGGCATCTAAATCCCGATCTTCTCCTTGGTTATCTAGGTTAACCCCGTTGTTATTATTACTGCCTAAAAGATTGGTCGATCCGTTACGATTTTGATTACGACTGGCTAATAACGCGCCTTCTAGTAGGGTTCGTTCGTATAAATCTTGCATTCGTCCCCCCACGTCACTGAGGTTATGGACTTGGTTGAGGAGGTTATCTAAAAATTGTCTAACTCTTTCTTGATCTTGTTCTAAACTGTTGCGTTTCACCACCAATTCCCCGATCAAGTTACTGAGGTTATCCAGTTGTTTAATGGGAACCCGCATGGTTTGTTCAAAGGCTTTGGTTTTGGTGCTGCGGGTTGTCGATGCGCCGGAAAAGCGTTTTCCTGAAGATTGGGCAACGGCAGGGGTTCCTCCCATTCCCTCCGCTTGTTTGAGGAGGTCTTCAAGATCGCCGAAATCATCTTCTAAATCCAGATTTGACTCTTGAGCAACAGCAGTCACCTTAGAGGGGATAGCAGCAGCGTGAGAGGGTAGAGATTTGTCTTCATCCTTGGCGGGGGCAGCGATAAAGGCAGCTAATTCGGCAACGGTAGCCTCATCTAAAACTGTGTCAGTGGCGGGTTGTGCTAAAAGTTGTCCGAGGGTTTCTAAGGCAGGATAGACAGAAGCAATGACGGTAGGGGTTTTCTGAGGAGACTCCACTGTGCCTAAGAGTTGTTGAAGTTCCCCCATGTCATCCTCTTGAGCAAAGTCCTCAAAGGCAGAGGTTAAATCATTTAAAAAGTCTTCATCGCTGTCTTCTAACGGATGGTCTTTTTCCCATTGTTCTGAGGCATCATTTAATAAGCTAACCAACTCTTCTTCTTCTGATATGTCATCCCCATGATGATTATTCTGCTCCCAACTTAACTCATCGTTGAAAAGCTCGTTAATTTCTTCGTCTGATGGTAGAGAGGACAAACTGGGATTATCGATGGGAGGGTTCGACTCATCTTCGGAGGAACTAACCGATAAGTCTTGTTCAAATAAATTAACTAATTCGTCCAATTTCCCATCAGATTCTAGACCATCTGAGTCTTGGCCCAAGTCGTCTAGAAGTTGAGCAATATCTTCATCAAAGGATTCTTCGGGAAATTGGTCTGGGTTAGAATAACGACTGTTCATGTCTTAGGTCCTATCAGCTTGGGATGAGTGCCTCTTGGATTTAGGTTACCCAGTATCGTTGAAAAAATTATAATTGCTCAGAATTTTGGTTAAGATTATTCTTCAATTCGATAGCCAAATTCTGCTAAACGTAGGTTAGACTGTCGCCATTGGGGTTCGACTTTTACAAAGAGTTCTAGATAAACGTCCCCTGCAATTAATTTTTGAATTTGTTTTCTGGCCTCGCTACCAATGGCTTTGAGCATACTTCCTTTTTGACCGATAATAATGCCTTTTTGGGAATTTCTTTCGACGTTGATGGCTGCAAATACTTTGGTGATTTTAGCAGTTTCTTCTACTTTTTCAATGGTTACCGCAACAGAATGGGGAATTTCTTGCCGAGTCATTTGTAATATTTGTTCTCTGATTAATTCTCCCATAATAAACCGTTCGGGTTGATCGGTAATCAGGTCAGGGGGATAATAATAGGGACCTGGCTCTAATTTATCAATTAGGCTATTTTGTAATGTTTCTAAACCGTCTCCTGTCAGGGCAGAAAATTTAATCATTGGCCAGTTATACTCTTGAATTAAATTGGTGTAACTTTCATCGATTTCTTGATAGGTTTCGCTTTGTTGGTCGCTTTTATTGAGTCCTAAAATGACGGGTTGATTCACAGTTTTCAGTAAATCAATGATATAGCGATCGCCGCCTCCTGATGGGACGGAACTATCTACCACTAATAAAATAATATCCACAGAATTAATAGCAGTTTTTGCGTTTTTAACGATAATTTTTCCTAAGTTATGATGGGGTTTATGAATTCCTGGGGTATCAACAAAAATAATTTGGGCTTGTTCGGTGGTTAAAATACCTCTTAAACGGTTACGGGTGGTTTGAGAAACGGGGGAAGTAATCGCTATTTTTTGTCCAATTAATTGATTCATCAGGGTGGATTTTCCCACATTGGGACGACCAATAATTCCCACAAATCCAGATTTAAACCCTTCTGGCGCAATGGGAATAGTAGATAAAATACTTAAATTTAGATTGTCGTTCATTAGAATAGATTTTTGAGATTGATTATTTTTATCTTAGCAATATTTAAACCCAAAATATACCAATTAAAGATTAGTTAATATTTGTTTTGTTTCTTCGATCTGTTCTTGACTAAATCCTGCTTGTTCTAAATGATTTAAAAATTCAATTTGACGGTAACGAGCATCTAAAGCTATAGCTTGCTGATAAATTTTGTGACTTAATTTTATTTCTTTTTTTTGCTGATAAACTAAAGCTAATGCAACCCAAGGGTGAGGATTATAGGGTTCGAGTTGAGTTGCTTGTTTACCGTGAATTTCTGCTTGTTCAGATTGTTGTAAACGATGATAAGCTAAACTCAAATTATAGTGAGCAATTTCATTATCTGGTTTTAAATCAATTGCTTTATTATGGGTTTCTACTGCTTGATCTAACTCATTATTAACTAAATAAACAATTCCCAACGCATTCAACGCAGGAACATGATTATTATCAACGTCTAAAGCATTTTGTAAGTTTTCTTTAGCCTTATCTGCTTGTTTGTTTAAATGATAAGTCCATCCTAACACCACTAAACCAGAGAGATTTTGTGGATCAAGATTAACCGATTCTTCGAGAGAATTAATCGCTTTTTGTATTTGTCCTTGTTGACGATAGTTTAACCCCATTACTCTTAATGTAGCAGCTTTTTTCTTGTCTTCAGGTGACACAGGTTTAATGGGAGGAGTGGGAGAAGAAACCACCACAGGAGAAGACTCTACAGATGGAGATGAACTATTGTTTTGACAACTAATACACAGAGGAATAATAACAGAAAATAGAATCAAATAATAAGCTTTATAGTTAGTCATAATTATTGCATTCCCAAAACGACACTAGCTAAAATCGCAGCAGCAGCAGTTACTAACACTCCTAATGATACATTTAGTTGTTGCTTATTAGCTTCTTGAAAAGCTTCTATTTGCTGCTTATTGGCTTCAATTTGTTGTTTATTAGCTTCTTGGAAGGCTTCTATTTGTTGTTTATTGGCTTCTGCTTGTTGCTTATTGGCTGCTTGGAAAGCTTCTATTTCTGCACGAATAGAAGTAATCTGAGTTTCTGAAGTCTGACGATATAAATCGATTCTTTCTGCTAATAACTTATTATCTTGTACTAAACGTTGATTATCTTCATCGACTTTTCTCTCCAAAGTATTCAGACGGACATCTAAATTGTCTAATTTATTGATAATGGTTTCAAATTCTCGTTGAGTCATAATAGGTAGAAACGATAGATGTTACTTTTATCTTTATTATATAAGACAATTTG
>JAAUYH010085694.1_pt1 | contig 18278 bp, 13 predicted proteins | sample 7278061 | NCBI WGS metagenome assembly JAAUYH01 (sample SAMN14350203, study PRJNA611818) | marine sediment metagenome | isolation source: surface marine sediment (0.6m) | place: French Polynesia: Moorea | collected 2018-08 | reverse complement strand
GACTTACGCAACTGGCATATTTTTCCTGTAGGGTGTGTGACGCTGTGAAAATATCTGAACGTAAGAATAAGACTTATAGCGTCACGCACCAACCACCAATTGTGACACTTGAGTAAGTCCTGTAGAAGTCTGCAATAGGGATATGTTACTAATTTGACGATTTTTATCCTAGTGTATGATTTTTGTGCTATTAGTTTTATATAGTGCCCGTATGGGTGTGGGGTTTTTGTCAAATTAAGTGATTATAGTGACATTTATTTGTGACTATGGATACCATAGTCTCTATCTTGTGCTGCTTTATTCTGCTAAGCATATTTTAATTAACCATATTTCAATTAACCATGACTTGAGATGGTGCGCGTCGCCATAGTTCATAAAGTCGGTTGGCTGGCATTGTTAAATATAAAATATCTCCACCACTCAAAGAAGTTTCTAATAGATCCCAACCATGAATTGTTTGATGATTTGTTTCTAAATATAAAGGGACAAAATCAGCACTCATTGCTGCATCTCTGACTTTCTGTCCACAAAAAGGGTGGGAAGGTGTAATTAAAGTAGAAAATGCTACCCAAAGACTATCAGCAGTAATCCCATTACCGATAATGCGTCCACCAAGAGCTGCTGCTGCAAAAGCTGGAGCGGCTAGTTCTGCTGGACTAAGAACCGCTTCAAAGTCAAATACTTCCTGCGCCATCCGAGCAAAGTCTGGATCGGCATAATGAACGATTACGGGTATTTTAGGTGACAGACCTTTAGCTTTTAGGGCAATTTCAACATTAGTTGCATCATTACCCGTAACAGCAAGCAATCCAGCTGCATCTTCGATATTACTCGATTTAAGAGTTTCAGGAAAACTAGCGTCAGCCTGAATTATGGGAATACCAAGCCTGCGGGCTGTATTCACAAAGCGATTATTGATATTTGGTTCAATAACTACTACTTCATGTCCCCTAGCATTTAATTGTTGAACGATTTTGATCCCGATACCACCCAAACCGCAAACAATATAATGATTTTGACGGGGTACTCTGGCTGCATCCCAAAATTGTTTGAAGCGAGTTCCTAAAATAAATTCATTGAGCAAAGCATACCAAATACCAAAGGCTGCTGCTCCAATCAACATCATTATTACAGTAAATATTTTGATACTGTTGGGAGCTTGTTCTACAACCTTTTCACTACCACCAGCACCAGTAATCATACCTACAGAAAAATATAAAGCATCAACTATAGAAATATTTAATTCGGCAGAAACATAAGTAAGAGTAGCAATGGTAATAATAACCATTAACACGATCGCTGCTATAACTACCGATTGAGCATGGTATTGAAACTGCCGCAAATTAGTCAATACTTTAAGTAACTTGGTAATTAATGATTTGCGGGCTGGACGAATACGGGGTTGGGTACCAACAATTAGGCGATCGCCCTCGTTTAATTGCTGTCCGGAAGTAACCGCTGAAACCAAATCTATCTCACCTTGAACGGGGAGATAATAAATTAGCATGCGGGAACGGTCTTCCCATAGCTCGTTTAATTTTTTGCCTAACCAAGGATGATATCTATGGATATATTCTTCATGAATCGGCCAAGTTTGATTAAATAATTTTAATTGTCCAATTAATTGATTGCCCAAAGCTGCAAAAGTAAATACAGGTGCAGCTAAACCAGCGACACTCATGGTCAAATGATTGGGTAATGTTTGATCCAAACGCGAACCCAAACTAGTATTAAAGAAGCGATTAATAATTCGGATGCGGGGATTAAGCACTCGTGCTTGCATCACAATCCATAAATTCAACGCATCGTCTTCACCAGCAATTACTAAAGTATTCGCTTTTTCAATTTCTGCGGCTTTTAGAGTACTAGCTGCATGTAAATCGCCGATAATCACATCTCCAGCACATTCTCCTGCAATCGGTTTATGATGGATACCGACAACTAATGCTCCTTGCTGTCTAAGCAATCGAAAGACTTTATATCCAGTACGTCCTAAACTACAGACAATAATTCTAGGTTTCATGAAACGGCTGCATGATTTACATCGTTCGGATGCATTTGTAAAATCCCTACAGTTATAATCGCAATCCCTATTTTTGATAGGTAAATTATGATTTGAAATGATGCGGCTCCCGATATTATTCGTTAAATTAGTTTACTGTTTTAGGAGTTTATTCTTAAGTCAAAACCTCTTTTATATTGAGTTACAAAAGATTTTGCATAAGAATTAACCCCCTTGGGATATGTATTCACAATTTTGCCGATTTCAAATTTATTTAACTGTAACTGAGGGTACGATTATTTCAAAACAATTAAAATTTTAAGCTGAAGTTAAAACAGATGGTATTTATTGTCTAATCTTATTATTAATAAATGTTTATAATACACTTGAAGATTGTTTCGATTTGATGGAATAACAACAGTTTTTTAGTAATTGGTAATTGGTCAGGAGTTACGCGAAATAAACGTAATTAGATCAATGCTGGATGTAGGCTGAAAAAGTTGAAATTGCTCTACATCCGTTAGTTTATTTAATTTGATAGATTTATTTGATTATTTAACAGCCCTGATAATTAGAAAGTGACACAACAGAGAGACACTTACAATATCAACTTGTCATTACCTACCAATTTTTTAAATATTCGGCATTCTTGATGGATCGGGTAGTGCAACTTTTTTAGCTAAACCTAAAGTTTTTAATAAACTGATCGCCCACCAAGTTATATCAATTTCCCACCAACGCAAGCCAGATTTAGCTAAGTGAGGAAAAGTATGGTGATTGTTATGCCATCCTTCTCCATAGGTCAGAACAGATACCCACCAACAGTTACGAGCGTTATCATTATGATTAAAGGTGCGATAGCCCCACATATGTGTAGCAGAATTAACTAACCAGGTAGAATGCCAAAGCAAAACTGACCGAACAAAAATTCCATAGACAACAAAAGACCAACCACCTAAAACATATAGTAGAAGTCCTAAAGGAATTTGTAAAAATAAAAAGTAGCGATTTAGCCAACGATAGAATCCTTGTCGTGCTAGATCGGGAGCATAATTCTTATAGATTTGATAGTCAAAAAACTCTGGACGAGGGGATAAAATCCATTGCATATGACTCCACCAAAATCCTCTTTTTGCAGAGTAAGGATCTTTATCTAGATCTTCTGTATGAGCATGATGTTGACGATGTCCCCCAACCCAGAAAATTGGTCCTCCTTGGAGGGAAAGTGCTCCCAAGGTTGCAATTATATATTCCAACCATTTAGGAACCTGAAAGCTACGATGACTTAACAAACGGTGATAACCCAAACAAATACCAATACTCCCTAATAGCCAGTGCAGAAATAGAGTCAGACCCAATGCAGACCAAGAAAAAAACCAAGGAGCCAATAGTGCTAACAGGTGAAATGTAGCAAAGAATGCTACGTTTACCCTATTAATTGCAGCAGAATTATTGGTACAAGAGGCGATCGCCAATTTTGTGTTCATAAAAAATCCTATGAATAAATAGGTGAAAACTTAAAATTTAACTATAGAGAGGTTTTCTCTCTGTACTTCAAAACAAATACTTCAAAGCAACAAAATATCAAGCCAACAGATTATTGAAAGCACTAAAGCAAGTGTCACTTACATAAAATATGTTAACAACCTTTGAAAATTTATGCAAGTAGCACTTGCTTACTTATAATTACTCTTGTGGTTAAACCGCTAATTGTTACAGATTTAGCGTTCATCTGAGAGACATCCATGATGGACAGTGCAGCATTTCTATCTATGGCAGCAAAAACTAACTTAACAACCCAGGAGAAAGCTATTACCTATGTGCGCCCGAACTAATTCAACTCGACAACGTCTGATCCAAGCAGCTTTGGAGTTATTTATATCTCGAGGTGTCAGTAGCACTACCACTCGCCAAATAGCAGAATTAGCCGAAGTTAATGAAGTTACATTATTTCGACATTTTGGTAATAAAAACGGATTATTATTGGCTGTAATTCAAGAATCAGAAGTATTTGGAAATTTAGGAGAATCTCTTGTCCAGAAGCAAAATCCCCCAGAAAATGTTTATCAAGCACTCAAGGACTATGCAAGCAATTGCTTGCATGCATTAGAAAAAAATCCAGAATTTGTTAGATCTGTAGTTGGTGAGGCTGACCAGTATCCTACAGAGAATCGTCGCGCTTTAGGAAAAGTATTAACTGAAGCTAACGGTCATGTAGCAGAATATTTGGCTTCAGTAATTCAACAGGGTCATTTAAATACTCATTTAACAGCAGAAAAGTTAGCTAGCTTATTAAATGGAATTATATTAGGCTATACAGCGATCGAGTTCACAAGTGAGTTTCACGAACTTTGGGAAGACCGCGATGATTTTCTAGACAACTTGGTGGAATTATTTTTGCATGGAGCAATATCACCTGCAAATGATACGTCACCTGAATTATTGATTTCTCAAGACGATAAAAATATTCGTACAGTAGCTGATTTACCGGCGAATTTAGTTAATCAAATTTTGCGACAAGCCAAAAAAGTAGGATTACAAGATTATGCTTTAGGATATGTTTTGTTTGGGGCTGGATTATCACCTACAGAGATTTGTAAGTTGGAGCGATCGCATCAAATCGCAGATACTCGCCAACATATTTTACAAGTAACAACAGGCGAACAGATGCGTCAAGTATCTGTAAACCAGTGGATTATGGGTAAACGTTATGGCTCTTACAGTGCGAATCCATTAACCAAATGGTTGAAAATTCGTAAAGATAGTGAAAGTGCGATGTTTCTCAACAATGATGGTTTACCAATATCAGAATCAGAAATTGAATCCCAATGGAGAGTTTGGACTGAAGGAATATTAACTCCAGAAGGGAAACAGCCTGAAATCACACAAGCTCAACAAACTTGGTGTGTTGAGATGTTAATGCGAGGTGTTAGTCTGGAAAATATCAGCATTATAACTAATTGGGATTTGCTCAAATTAGAGCCCTATGCTCGCAGAGCAAAGGAAAAAGCAGCTATAGAAGAAGCAACTCGCTTGGATCGAAAATCTAATATATAGTTTAAATATTGCGATCGCGGATAATAATTTTACTTATTAGAATTAAAGATAACAGAGGAATTTGCTCCTTATTTAGTCTGGGATAGGGCAAATCACTGCTTACATAGCAATCAGTTAACACTATTTTTCCGGCTTGTGCTTTCAGCAACTCGACAATCTCGCAACCAAGTTTTAATTGCTTGTCCAACCACACTATTACTACTATCGCGTGGCGGCGTCGGTGGTTTACTCTTAGGATAAGAACCTGTTTGAGAAAACATCATAACCATATGCCAACCATCTTTACTTTTGGTTAACAACAGTCGATGAAATTGCTGTGAATGAATGGGTTTTTTCTGAATATATTTTCTTTCTAAAGTAGTAAAGAAAACTTGCTTCACATTTTTATCATGTGATTTTTTCGTTCTATTTCCCGTATCTCTAAGAATGTTGGTAGGTAAAGGCGAAAATTCGGGTTTTCCCGCCATCAACACATAACTGTAAGTTTGTGTAGTCCTGCTCAAGCGACGAGTGCGTTGGCTAACACGATTGGCGTAACCCGGTAGTTCGCGCAATAACTTAGTCATTAATGCTTCTACATCTTTCTCCACACAAACAGATGATTTCCGAGAAAGATTTATGTTTTGTTTCTTTTGAAAGTCATTACTATTAATTGTATCTTGCTGCTTGCTCCAATTCAAAAGGTAAATTTCTCTATAACTTTGAGAGTGATTCAATCTTCCTGAAAACTTTGATACGCGATCGCTAGATCCATAAACTGAATCAATCAAAGCCAAATTTATAACTTGGAAAAATAAGCTTGCAATTAGTAAAGAAGCAACTTGTAGATATTTAAATTTAGAAAAAAGTAAAAAATAAATTATTTTCATGTAGTTGGAATTAACTCTGCACAAATTTTTTCCCAAGCTAATATCGGCTCAGTAGATGCAGTAATCGGACGTCCAATAACCAAGTAATTTGCTCCAGCTTTTATTGCTTGCGCAGGAGTAAAAGTTCGTTTTTGGTCACCTTTTTCCGCCCAAGTGGGACGTACCCCTGGACAAACCAACAGAAAATCATCACCACACACTTCCCGTAATTGTGATGCTTCTTGGGGCGAACATACAGATCCATCCAAACCAACTTCTTTTGACATTAATGCCATTTGCAAGACATATTCAGGTAATTCTAAAGGTATTTTCAAGTCAAATGCTAACTGTCGTGAAGAAATACTTGTAAGCAAGCTAATAGCAATTAAACGCGGTGGTTGTAAACTAAGCTTATTTGCTTCCTCTGTTGCTGCTTCCTTCGCTGCTTTTAAAGCATCTTTTCCTGCTGTTGCATGAATCGTCAATAAATCCACCCCATAACGAGCAGCGCTACGACAAGCACCAGCAACCGTGTTAGGAATATCGTGGAACTTCAAATCAAGAAAAATTTTCTTCTCTTTACACTTTAAATATTCCAAAATTTGTGGTCCGGAAGCAGTAAAAAGTTCTAAACCAACTTTCCAAAAGCTAACTTCATCTAATTTTTCCACTAGTGCGATCGCACTTTGTAGATCGGGAACATCTAAGGGAACGATAATTTTGTTATTTGTCACTGTTAAGAAGTAAGGAGTAAGGAGTAAGAAGTAATGAGTAATGTTAGCGTAAGCGGGGCGCGACCTAGCGTAAGCGTACTGTAAGTATTGCGCACAGTAATGAGTAATGAGTGATGAATAAGGAGTGATGGGTAATTGGTAACTAATAAATCCCTAGTCGCTAATCCCCAACCTACCCAACAAGCTTAATAAATTTCTTCTTACCAACTTGTAAAACTTGTCCTTGCAATTCACTAACTTGCTTAAATGTAGTATCAATATCAGTAATGCGATCGCCACTCAAACGGACACCACCTTCTTGAATTTTTCGCCGACCTTCACCACTACTTTTACACAAGCCGCTGACGTTAAGGATATAAAATAATTTTGCCGGAAATTCTAATTGGGCAAGGGAAAATTCTGGAATTTCTCCTTCTTTACCGCCTGATTTTGCCGCAGCTTCAGCTTCTTTAACCGCTTTCTCCCCGTGATATTGTCTGACAACTTCTCTAGCTAGTAAATATTGCTGTTCGCGAGGATTTTCTGGTAATTTATCTAAAGGTAAATCAGTTAACAATTCAAAGTATTGCTTTAACAAACTATCTGGAATACCTTGTAGTTTTTGATACTTTGAGGCAGGGTGTTCGGGTAAAGCTACATAATTATTTAAAGATTTAGACATTTTTTGCTCGCCATCCGTACCAATTAAAATAGGTAATAACAAGCAAAACTGCGGTTTTTGTCCGAAATGGCGCTGTAAGTCTCTCCCAACAGCAAGATTAAACTTTTGGTCTGTACCACCCAATTCTACGTCTGCTTCTAAAGCAACAGAATCATAGCCCTGCATTAAAGGATAAAGGAACTCATGCAAGTAAATCGGATTTTCTTTTTTGTAACGTTCAGCAAATCCTTCTTTTGCCAGCATTTGTCCGACAGTCATGGTAGAAAGTAATTCCAATATCTTGCCTAAATCTAATTTCCCAAGCCATTCTGAGTTATAACGGATTTCTAGTCGTCCGGGTGTATCAAAATCTAAAATCGGTCGAACTTGATCTATATAAGTTTGGGCATTTTTCTTCACCTCTTCTTCCGTAAGTTGTCTTCTGGTTTGGGATTTACCTGTTGGATCGCCAACACGAGCTGTAAAATCACCAATCAGAAGAATTGCGGTATGACCTGCATCTTGAAATGCTCGCAATTTCCGTACTGGTATGCTGTGTCCGAGGTGAATATCGGTACCTGTAGGGTCAATACCAAATTTAATTCGTAAGGGACGTTCTGTAGTTTCTAGAAGCTTTTCAAGACTTTCATTCTCACTTTCAGCATTTGAAGATTGAGGTAAAGGTTGAGGAAAAATTTCTACAGTGCCGCGATGCAGCCAAGCAAAATCTTGCGCCATACTAGTAAATCCATTGTCAGTTATCGGTTAATCGCCATGCCATAAGGCTTGAATGTTAACAGTTAACAGCGAACAGTTAACAGTTTTTCAATAATTTAAGTAAATAACAAGTTTGTTAAGTCACTCTTGATTCGCCTGGGAGTTTACCTGCCAAGCTAATATAATTGCAGAAAATAAACCGCTTTGCTTTACCTGCTTAATTTACACGCTATATATACAAATGAGGAAGTAAAAACACCGTGTCGTCTAGGACTTTTGAACACAATCAGCCCGAACGTCAAAATTTATCGGTTTTCGAGTTTGTCAAGGGAGTTGGTCAGGTAACTGGTGGTACTCTCCTTGCACTCGCAATGCTGACAAGCTCTATTGTAGCCGGAGGTTTGGTTGGTTTAGCAATCAGTTTCCGTAACCTACCGGATGTTAGGCAGCTTCGTAGTTTTGTCCCTACAGAAACTACTCACATTTATGATGTAAAAGGCAAGCTTTTAACTAGTATTCATGGTGAAGCTAACCGTGAAGTTGTACCTTTAGAAAAAATTTCTCCTCATCTTAAACGTGCAGTACTGGCGATGGAAGACGACCACTTCTATCAACACCATGGTATTAACCCTGCTGGTGTAGGTCGTGCTTTGGTCGTAAACTTAAGGGGAGGTGAGGTTTCTCAGGGTGGTTCCACCATCACTATGCAGTTGGTGAAGAACCTGTTTTTAAATCGCAGACGACAGTTTGAGCGAAAAATTGCAGAAGCCGTATTAGCTATTCGCTTAGAACAAATATTTAAAAAAAATCAAATTTTAGAAATGTACCTCAATCAAGTGTATTGGGGACACAATAATTATGGGGCTCAAACTGCTGCACGTAGTTACTTTAATAAAACTGCAGATAAACTTACGCTTGCTGAAGCGGCGATGATGGCAAGCTTAATTCAAGCACCAGAAAGATACAGTCCCTTTGGAAATATGAAAGGGGCAAAAGAACAACAAGAAATTGTTTTGGGGCGAATGCTGAAATTAAATTGGATCACCCCAGAAGAATATGAAGAAGCTGTCAAACAAGAAATTAAACTTGGCAAAATACAATCTTTTCGCAGAAGTAATTTGCCTTACGTAACGAATGCTGTATCTCAGGAATTAGCGAAAAAGTTTGGGCGGGATGCTTTGCTTAAAGGAGGCATGCGAGTACAAACTACTGTAGATATTAATTTTCAAAAAATGGCGGAGAAAACCGTCAGCAAATGGCATTCTCGACTTCTGCGGCGCGGATTATATAAAAATCAAATTGCTCTTGCTGCAGTAGATCCGCGAACTCATTTTGTGAAAGCACTAGTTGGCGGAGTAAATTATAAAACCAGTGAATTTAACCGCGCTACTCAAGCTTTGCGGCAACCAGGTTCTTCATTTAAACCATTTGTTTACTACACAGCTTTTGCTACAGGTAAATATACTCCCAGCACAACCGTCTACGATACGCCAGTAAGATATCGAGATGGTAGGGGTTGGTATTATCCCAGAAATTACGATAATAGTTTTGCCGGACCAATGCCAATTCGTAAAGCTTTGGCTTTATCCAGAAACGTTCCTGTGATTAAAGTCGGCAAAGCTATAGGGATGAATAAAGTTGTTGAAACCAGTCGTACGTTGGGAATTATGAGTCCAATGTCACCGGTTACATCCTTACCGTTAGGAGCAATTGGAGTAACCCCATTAGAAATGGCTGGCGCATACGCGACTTTAGCAAACTATGGCTGGCAATCTCCAACAACAATTATGTTGCGTGTTACTGATAGTAGTGGAAATGTATTGCTAGATAATACGCCTAAACCTCAGCTAGTTCTCGACCCTTGGGCTGCAGCTTCAACAATTGATATTATGCGCTCGGTTATTGCTCCAGGAGGTACAGCACCCAATGCAGCAATTGGTCGTCCTGCAGCAGGGAAAACAGGAACAACTTCTTCTGAAAAAGATATTTGGTTTGTGGGTACAGTACCTCAACTAACTACTGCAGTTTGGGTTGGTAGAGATGACAATAGAACATTATCCCGAGGTGCCACAGGGGGTGGGATGGTCGCTCCAGTCTGGCGTGATTTCATGATCCAAGCACTCAAAGGAAAACCAGTGGAAAACTTTAAATCACCTTCAAAATTTCCTCGTCCAAAGTCTAGGTAAGTTAAATTGAGGTCAACGAACTACAGGGATAAACTTCTATTCTGAGATTGGGAAATTTTATGTTCCCTTTTCCCTGTTCCCCTTTAGGCAAAATCTTTAAGATGTCATAAATTATATACTTACCACCAGAATTAATTTTGCCGATCTAACTCAGCTTTCATTCTTTCCAATGTTGAGTTCATTTGATCGAACATTTGTTGGGGGGTAACCCCAAACTGACCTAGTTGAGTTTTGAGTTGTTCCATGGTCATTTGCGCCATAAAATCTTCGGACAACTCAAAACGTTTCATGAACACTCGGTAGCGTTCCATCATTGCTTCCATTTGTTCGATGAAAAGCTTTTTGCCTTCTCGATCAAACTTGCCGTAACCATTACCAAGTTTGATTAGCCCTTGGTAGTCTTCAAAAAGTTGTTTTGCTTCTTGTTGTACTATATCAGAGTCGAAGAATCCCATTTTGCTTTATATAATCTGAGCGATAATACCCAGTAGCTTTTAATTTTCCCATTAGTTTTATTCTAGTCTAGGCAATTCATAAAGGTGAACAAGTTCGTTTTTAAGTACTGTTTTTTACCCAGATATCAACACTTGACTGTTGTTATGGGGGATTGGCGACTGGCGACTGGGTAGTGGGGTTAGGGTTATTCCGCAAAAAGACTGCAAGTGTTATGTGGAATTAGCGCCTACGTCAACCATGTGAGGTAAAAATTTATTCGCCAATCCCCAATCCTCATATGGCGAAAGCCACGCAATACCTAGAGCCTACGGCGACGGCAGATCCGTTTGGAACGTAGCGCAGCTATAGGTAACGTAGTTATAGCCTCTAGCTTCCCTACCTACGGTTAAGCCTTACGGCATGCTGCGCTAACGGCGCAAGCCGCGTGCAATCCGGTACGCTAACGCTAATCCCTAATCCCTAATCCTTATCCCCAATACCTATATGACACTATCGTGTCACGCTACCGCTAACGCCAATCCCCAATCGCCACCAAAAAACAAATTTATAAAGGGAAATGTTTAATCAGCGCAAAAATCGAAGTATTGCTGCAATTCTAGCTTTTTCAGGAACATGGAAAATTTCAGGATTACATAAATTTTATTTAGGACAACCCCTATGGGGTATTTTATACGTGTTACTATCTTGGACGCCAATTCCCAGAGTTGCCAGTGCAATAGAAGGAGTTTGGTATTTAGCTCAAGATGAAGAAGCTTTCGATCGCAATTTCAATTTGGGCAAATCCGCTGTTAAAAGTTTTAAGCAAACCGGTCAACAGGTATCATCTGTCGCTGAAGCTTTGCGAGAACTAGATTCTCTACGCCAAGATGGATTAATATCTGAGTATGAGTTTGAGCAAAAACGCCGCCAACTGCTAGACGAAATATCTTGAATCTAAAGAGCATCGTGAATAATTGGTTGCCATTAAATCCCAGACTACAAAGATTGCGTTCTAAATTACTTAACGATCCATATTATCGGCTACAATCTGCTGAAGAAATTGCGATCGCTGTTCAAGTTGGTATCCGTATCGATGTTAATCAAGCAACAGTAGATGATTGGTTGCGACTACCCGGTTTGTCAATTCATCAAGCTCGCTCTTTAGCTGAATTAGCAGCTGGAGGGGTGAAATTTTACTGTATAGAAGATATTGCAGCGGCTTTGAGTATGCCAATACAAAGATTAGAGGTGCTCAAACCGATTCTTAGTTTTACTTATTATGATGAAGAATCTTTAGATACCCCAGTTCAGTTAATAAATCCCAATACAGCGGATGTAGAGAGTTTGGGAAAAATACCTTTTGTCGATCCATATTTGGCAAAAGCTATAGTGGAAAATCGTTTATCCGCAGGGCCTTACCGAAGCTTAGCAGATTTTAAACGGCGTTTAAAGTTACCTGCTGATGCAATTTCCCACCTCATGTATTTTTTGAGATTTTAGCGATCGGATAATGGGTAATGAGTAACAAGTAATGAGTAATGAGTAATGAGTAATGTTAGCGCCTAGCGCAAGCGTACCGTAAGGTATTGCGGGGCGCGTACGGCAAGCGCCACAAAGTGGCGATAGCGCACAGTAATGAGTAATGAGTAGGAAGTTACTAGTCCCCAGTCGCTAGTCGCCAATCCCCAGAGGCTAGAGGCTACGCCGACGCCGAAGGCTCTGACTATAGCTACGCTACCTACGGAGCCGTCACCTGCGGATCTGCCGACGCCGCAGGCTCTATGCCGCGCGGGGGCACGCAGTGCTATCCCCAATCCCCATATGGCTAACGCCACGCTATGCTAACGCCGTTAGGCGCGGGCTCACCCCAATCCCCATACTGTAGATTTAATCACTTTATATAGTCTTAATGATTTGATAATATTAAAATGTGACTTGTATAACTCTTCATGACAAAGTCCCCTTGGCAAAAAAGATTTATCGAGTGGCGAGCCTATGCCAATAGAGTTCCTAGTTAAGTTACTTATTTAGAAATTAAGTTATATGAATTTAAACAATCAAACATCACAGTTGTAAGAATAGATTAAATGTAAAAATGAAGTCAAATTTAACCGATAAAATTTCCTAAATGCGAAGATCTGACTTGTGTTGGGTTCTGTATTTTCGTTAAGCTGGCAACCAAATATGCCTGCATATGGTCTGAATTGCTTGGATAAAAAATTTAAGCAATTGGTCGTTAGTTATCGGCGTTAGTTTATTAGTTCACCAACTACTGAGTGCTTACTAAAGATACTAAAGATCAATACCGACCTCTAAAAAGCTTCATCTCCTGTAGTTGTAGCATGGTTGGTTTTCGACATACTATCTAGTTTTATAAGATAAAAATGGCGAACAACGAAGAATCACGTGGTTTAAAATCTCTGCTAGATTGGTTTGCAAATCGACGAAAATCTGGTCAAATTAGCATTGAACCCCAAGAACGGGAAATTGCTGATGGACTATGGCATAAATGTCCTAAGTGTGCTGTTCTTAGTTACACCAAAGACCTCAAAGCCAATCAAATGGTTTGTAACGAATGTGGACACCATAACCGGGTAGATAGTGACGAGCGCATCCGTCAATTAATCGATCCCAATACCTGGACTCCAATGGATGAAAATCTACGTCCCAACGATCCCTTAGGATTTAGAGATCGCAAAGCTTACGCCGATCGTTTGCGGGATATGCAGGAAAAAACTGGTTTAACTGAAGCGGTAAAAACTGGTTTGGGTAAGATTGATGGGTTACCTATTGCTTTAGCGGTAATGGACTTTCGCTTCATTGGTGCGAGCATGGGTTCTGTGGTAGGTGAAAAGCTTACTCGCTTAATCGAACAAGCTACCCAACGTCGCTATCCTGTAGTGATTGTCTGTACTTCTGGTGGTGCGAGAATGCAGGAAGGAATGCTCTCGCTGATGCAAATGGCAAAAATTTCTGGTGCTTTACAATGTCATCAGGATGCAAAATTGTTGTACATACCTGTGTTGACAAATCCAACTACAGGTGGGGTAACTGCCAGTTTTGCAATGTTAGGAGATATTATTATCGCAGAACCTAAAGCAACAATTGGGTTTGCAGGTAGACGAGTAATCGAACAAACTCTACGGGAAAAACTACCAGAAGATTTCCAAACAGCAGAAGATTTACTCAAACACGGTTTTGTTGACGAGATTATACCTCGCACTCAACTGAAGAAAAGTTTGGCGCAATTAATTGCTTTACATCAACCTCTGACTCACACCATTAATGAAGAAGTTGTTATTTGGGAAAAAACCAAAAATTTGAGCCCAACTTTGGTTGATTAATAGACAATTTTGAATTATCAAGATTTTTGACGGTCTGAGTTTTTCAATGTCTAAATTTTTTATTGTCTAGATTTTTACTATCTAAAGTTTCGATTGTCTGAATTTCGATTGTCTAAATTTTTGATTTTGGATTTTTGATTTTTTGGATTTGCTTACCCCCGAGCTAAAGGTACTGAATCGAGTGAAGACGTTACATTATTTATATTTCTCGTGGTGTAACGTCTCACTATTCACATCTTGAGGAGTAAGGAGTAAGGAGTAATAAGTAATGAGGAACTAAGAATTACCAATTACCAATTACCAATTACCAAACACCATTAACCACGAGCCAATAATTTACGTCTTTGTCTAAAACCTTGAAAAATTCCCGTTAAAGATAAAGAACTGTTTTGCTTCTCTTCCACGAACATCAAGGGGATGAGCGCAAATAGTCGAAATCCAACTGAAATCGCAAATAACCCAGGTAGACCCCCAATAAAAGAAGTGCTTTCTGCTAGAAAACCACCGATCGTTGTTCCTAATGCACCCGCTCCACCCGCTACAGCAGCTGCGATCGCAAAATAGATTGATTGATTTCTGGTTGGTGCGATCGCTATTTGCAAATTATTACCACATAATTCAACGGCGTTCACACTACCACCAATAAAAATATGTAATAGCGGTAACCACAGCCAAATATCAGTGGAACTGTTACCAATTAAGATCCAAAATATAGGTGTAATCGCGATTAAAATTCCTGTTAGTAATAGCACCACACGATTACCGAATTTATCTGCGATTCGACCCCAGACTATCAACATTAACATTCCAGCCCCAGCCTGAAAACTTCCGTACAAGCTGACCCAACTCACATCTAAATCTAAGGTATCAAGCATGTACAGGTTAAAAAATGGTGTACTGAGATTAAATGCGAACATCCACAACCCAAAATAAACCAAGAATATTAAAAAATTTTTATCTTTAAAAATGCTTTTTCTCGTAGCTTTGTTTGTTTTGATTAAGGGTTCGGAGGCTAAGGATTCAGTATTGGAAGGTTGAGTATTGGAAGATGTAGAATCTAAAGATTTTGAACCTAAGGACTCAGAACCCAAGGATTGAGAGTCAGAATCTAAAGATTTAGGATTAGGATCTACTCCTGAGAGACTGTCAAATTCCTCGCTAAAGGTAGCATTTTGCTCTTGGGGATTAACGTCAACCTTGAAGAACTGACATGACAAACTAATCATTCCAGCGATAATTCCCAGTAGCAAAACTACACCGTAACCCTGAATGCTTCCTCCAGACCAGTTGGAGACTATCAAAGCGGCGACTGGTACGCTGAGTAGTTGAGTTAAACTTGCTAGGGAATTACGTAATCCAAAATACCTACCTCGCAATCTTCTAGGTACAAGTATTGCCATCCAACTAAGCCAAGATGCACTACCCAAAGCAGTTACAACGTGGCTTACCAAAATAATTAGTAGGGTTAAAACTACTAACTGATGGTTACTAAAGTGACTCCATCCTAAGGTTGTTAATCCAATTGCGACCGCCAAAAACAACCACATTATCCGGGCGATTCCATGGGTCCATAAGCAATAACTATGACGACTTGTGGTGCGTTCGGAGAAATAAGCGCCTAGTGGTTGCAGTAGGTTTACCATCATGGGGATAGAACATAGCATACCTACTTCTATAGGAGAAGCATCGAGTTCTACAAGAAAGTTACTCAGTAAAATCCCTGTAGTCGCACCGGTTGTAGTTATGGTAAAAATTGCGGCGAATACAGCATCTACCGTAGAGGCTTTTAAACTTCTACGAATAGCATTTTTGGGAAATTTGAGAGCGGAGGTTTTTTGAAAAGAGTTATTTTGAGCAGAATTATTTTTAATGGGGGGATCTTGAACTTTCTGGGTCAACGTTTGTGACGTCGGGGGTAGTGCTGCTGGAGATGCTACACCCTGAGTAATCTCCGGAGATACTGTGACAGCGGGTTTAATCAGAACAGAATGCATTTGCTATCCTCAGGGACGAAAGTTCCTAATGGTTTGTTAATTTTGTTTTTTTAGATGTGAGATTTTTATCAGATTTCTCCTGACAATTATTTGTCATTTTATCTTACATATCTCAACGTAAGTACATTTTCTTAAAACATATCTTAATTGTTTTTATAACCCGATTATCAAATACTATCAATCGCTCAATTCAATGTGTGACATAGCTTTCAGAGGATTAAGTTTCCTTTATACATGAATTATGGTGCAAGAAATATTAAATAAAAGTTAAAAGTAACAGAAATATTTGTAAAGCATATAGCTTAAATAAGTTAAGGGATATTACGGTATTAGTAGAATTAATAATTCAGAAAATTTGGTAATAAACAAATCTCTGTCTGGGTATGGTATTTTTCCTATTAATTCCAAAGAATCCTATTTGAACAGTGGAAAATACACGTAGGGTGCCGTTAGGCGCAAAAATAAATTAGATATAGCACTACGAAGTTACGTTAGGACATGTATTAACCCTAAAAGCCATACGTATTAGGCTTTTTACTTTTTACTTTTTACTTGCGCGTAGCGCTATATTTATGAGATAAACTTCAATTGCGCCGTAACGCACCATCATCATGAAGAGTAATATACAAGGGTATGTTACCTACGCAAGACAATATCTTCTTTAGATCTTTTTGAACGCTACGTTGTAACCCAATACTCACAAGCTTTTGGTGGATTATATAGGATGAAGTATAGCCATCTTATGAAGAAGAGTTTATTCAGTTTTTTGATAACCTTGGTCGCGATCACTGTAACTATCATTGGTTGTCAAGTTACATTCATCAATCCAACCCGAAATACTAACTCTCAAGGAGTTACTGTCAAGCTTAGTGGTTGGGGAGCTTCTCCAACGGAGCAGAAGTTATTAAAACAAGTACTAAAAGATTTTGAAGCTGCGAATCCTGGAATTAAGGTCAAGTACGAGGAAATCTCCGACCAATATATGGATGTTATTAAAACTCGCTTAATTGGTGATGCTGCTCCCGATGTTTTTTACTTGGATGGATTGGAAGCACCATTTTTAATGAGTCACAATGTCCTGGAACCTTTAAATGACTATATTACTCCCGAATTTGAACTATCAGATTTTCAACCGGTTTTATTAAATTCGTTTAAATATAATGACCAGATTTACGGTTTACCAAAAGATTATTCTACTTTGGCGCTGTTTTATAACCTCAAAGCATTTAATGAAGCTGGATTAGAAAAACCACCCGTTACTTGGGATGAATTACGTCTCTACTCCCGTAAGTTAACCACATATAACAATAAAGATAATAGAGTTAAGCGTTATGGTTTTGGTGAAACTCTGGAATTAGCACGCCAAGCTTACAAAATTAAAGCTTTTGATGGACAAATTGTCGATAAAAGTGGAAATGCAGTTTTTGCGAGTCCGTCTGGACTCAAGGGATTACAGTTAGTAGTAGATCAATATATTCGCGATCGCACTTCAGCCCAAAAGACCGATGTGGGGACAAACTCCGGTAGTGAAATGTTTGGACAAGGTAAAGTCGCAATGGCGATCGAAGGTAATTGGACTATTCCTTATTTACAAGAAACTTATCCTCAACTAGAATTTGCTACGGCTGAAGTACCTAGGATCAATGGTAAAGCAGGTACTATGTCATTTACCGTAGCCTATGTCATGAATAAGCAGACAAAACATAAACCTGAAGCTTGGAAGTTAATTTCCTATCTCACCGGTAAAGAAGGAATGGAAAAATGGACGAGCAAAGGTTTTGCTTTAGCTAGTCGTAAATCTGTCGCACAGAAATTAGGTTACGAGCAAGATCCATTGAGAAGTGCTTTGGTTGCTGGAGTTAATTACGCTACACCTTGGGAAGTCGGTAAGTACCCTGCTGCGATCGTTAATAGTTTTGACAATCAGTTTCTCAGCGCGATATTGGGAGAACAAAGTTTAGAGCAAGCTATGGTACGAGCACAAAATACAGCTAATAAGCAAATTCAAATGATGGAATATTAGGGGTGGCTGCGGCAATAGCATAATTACCTTACAATTCAGTACCGAGGCAAATTTCAGGCTTGCTATACTTCTAAGTAATAGTCATAATTAGTTGGAATTATGATGCAACCAACTCAATGGCTAAAGATGTTTTTCACTATGCAGTTAGAAAAGGTTTAGAAAAGGAGGGTTGGTTAATTACAAATGACCCACTTAGGATTCAAGCAGGTGGGGCTGATATGGAAATTGACTTGGGAGCAGAAAAAATTATTGCAGCAGAACGGGGAGAGGAAAAAATCGCTGTTGAAATAAAAAGTTT
>JAAUYH010011194.1_pt1 | contig 18290 bp, 13 predicted proteins | sample 7278061 | NCBI WGS metagenome assembly JAAUYH01 (sample SAMN14350203, study PRJNA611818) | marine sediment metagenome | isolation source: surface marine sediment (0.6m) | place: French Polynesia: Moorea | collected 2018-08 | reverse complement strand
ATTACGGTAGGTGTATTACAGTATCGCAAATTAAATCAAAGAAACTGCGAAAATCCATTCGTTTGCAGTTTGGATTTATGTATCGAGCACTTGCATCCGCCATGGAATTGGATTAGGTTATACCCAATTTACAGTTGGTAATGTTCAGGTGCAATCCCTGCACTCAGGCGTGAACTCTTTTTACCTAACAAGATGGCCTCCCAACAATTTCCTCACGAAATTATCCAGCTACGAGATGGTAGAGTACTCTCGTACGCACGTATTGGTGACCCTACTGGCATTCCTGTTTTATTTTTTCCAGGTACGCCAGGTAGCAGAATTCAAGCATTTTTTGGCGAAGGCGCGGCGAAAGAACATGGGTTTGATGTGTATGCATTGGACCGTCCAGGATTTGGGTACTCGACACCGAGTCCTGGTCGTACGCTAAAAGATTGGGTGAGCGACGTCATTGAATTCGCAGACGCATTAAAGCTGGATAGTTTCGGAGTGATAGGCGTGTCTGGGGGCGGAACATACCTTCATAGCTTGGTAAGGTTAGAGCCGAAGCGTATAATACCACATTGCGTCTACGATTTAGCCGGAGTGGTTTCACCAAGTGACTCTCCAGATGTTCTCACTCTCATGAGACGAAGGTATAGATGGTTAATGAATTGGATGAAACGAGGTGGACCTGTGTTGCGTGCGTATCTTTCTTTCTGCGGCTGGGTTTCAAAGCGCATCCCAGAGCGAGTATATGAATGGATATTATCATCTTCGTTGGGCAACAATGTGCGTGGATTGGGTAGAATAATGAAAAAAGAGGCCGAAGAAGTCAATCGGCAGGGAGTTAGTGCAACGGTTGTCGATAAGCGAGCCATTTATTCGGATCCTGGTTTTAGTTTGCGATTAAAAGACATCCAAGTCGCTGGGTTGCAGTTTTGGCATGGGTCAAATGACAAAATTGTGCCACACGCTTTCTCCGTTTACAAGACCGACCAAGTTAAAGGAAGCTCATTACGTACTTTCGAGGGCAAGGACCATATGTACATGATGCACGCCATCAAAGATGTATTTCCTCACATGAGAATTCGACTGCAAGAACAAGAGGGAACATGAAGGACAGTACATTTCTTGTTGACTTGCTATGGGGTTATTTTCGACATCGCATGCTTAATACCTGTTCACGAAAACGGAAGTCAGAAGAAGGGGGCAAAATACTTACTGTCCACCAGCACAGGTGATTAAACCAAGTTGATGGTCGAGAACTTGAACGCCTTTGAGTTTCGACGCTTTGCAATCAATGACGAGATTCTCTTTCCCGCTCAAACTATCGTCGGTTCGTTCGACAACAACATTGATACTATTCAAAAACCGATGGCATCCTGAACCGCGCGGGTTTCGTTCCTGATGCCTAAATGGAAGAAGAGGGCATTCAAGTCTTCGTTATTCGCTTCTTTCGGTGGCGCAACCTGTATCTCTAGTTCGCGAACCGCTCCAGTAAATCCGAGCTCGTTCAGAATATATGTTAGTGGGATTTTCGTAGGCGCGTGAGCCTTGACACACATGGCGAGCGCTTTCGAACGGATAGTGGGGATGAGACGATGCAATAGATACGGCACAACTGTTTTGCGAGCTTCTTTCTCCGCGCAAAGTTTGAAGAAGCGATGAAAATTGTCAGAGAGAAATGAGCTTCGGATATTCAGCGCAAACTTAGTAGCCGGACGAGCTCGTTCTTTCACAGTAAGCTTGGCCAAAAGACGAGCTTGCTCATACGAGCTTTCCCCAACCAGAACGTTGTAAATGATGCGATACGCCGCAAATTCATCTTTCTGCCGTTCTGAGCACTTCACCTTACCCTGCAATTCCTGAGCTTGCGCCACGCACGTGTTGAACTCCCCTAAGTCACCATTTTCTAGGGCGAGTCGCGCGTGCGTTTCGTACGTTAGAAGCGAATCAATAGTTTCGATGTGTTGCACTTTGTAATCCTGACGAATACTTTTGAGTTGGCGACAAACCCAATCGTAGTCTCGGACACGAGTATCCCATTGATTTTTCACGTGCTGAAGGGATTGTTTGAGAACGTGTGGTGGGCGCACGAATTCTGGTTTCGGCGCCGACGTGAGTCGCAAATACTCCTTTTCAATCTCCTGATAGGTCCCGACCACGGCTGAACTGCAGACAAACTCTTCATCGAATTCATTGTTACTTACCTTATTCGAATCGTCGTTGCCATTTTTTGCCGTGAAGTCGCGCGCATGCATTGCAGCTATCAACTGTACGTTGACGTGCGACTTCGCATGTTCCAACAGGGCTCGTGCTGCTGCGTTAGTAGGTCCTATTTTGCGTTGTGGAACTGCCTTTGTTAAAAAGTCAGCCGCTATCGGAATGGGCTTTGCGCGAAATACGGTTTTGTCGGTTCCGTTCATTACATTGCGACCACTACGTTTCATAGGCTGAGTCTTTACCGGTCGCCAGTAACGACCTTGTCCATACTGGCTTCCGTCCTGTGAACCAAAGTTAGATGGAAGTGTTCGTTTCGAGTAACCACGGACGTCATTCATTCCATCAGTGCTACGGGTGGGTTGAGTAGATATGGGACGCTGAGGATCCACTCTGGTGTTCCTCCACTTTTCGTCTACCGTTGATGGCACACTATCGCCACCATAACTTGATGACGGTTGCATGTAAGTAGACGTCGGTTGAGGTTCGGAACGACTATACGAAGGTTGGTTCCAGTTCCTTCGCGATTGTTGCATGCCATGATGTACATTCGATTGCACATTGTTAACAGTACCCACTCCGTTTTGATGAGGAGTACGCTCAAAGCCGGTAGTTGGGAAGTCTCTTCCCTGCTGTTGCTGAACGACCGGAGTATTGTGATACTCATTTCCAGCAACAGCGCCGGCGTAAGAATGATTATCACGCGTACGGATGTTCGAGTTATAGTGATGGTACTGATGCTGAGATTGATGGGGAGCGTTGACTGGATTGTGATACATGTTCGAAGAGGCGTTACCTTGAGAATATGCATATGGATCTTGCGGTTGTTGAGGAAAAACTTGGGTATTGGGTTTACGTAATGGTGCAGAACGAGCTGCTAAAAATTGTTTGGCCTCCACAGGAGTTGCCATTCCTGCTTGCACCTTCAGATTCATATCCATATCCTTCGCATAACGGCGCTCCTTTGTGAGTATATTCTCACAGAATATGTCACCATTAGGGGCAGCCCACTTCGTCCAAAGCCATTTCGAAAGCCCAGCCCCTCTATCGACCAAGTACAAACGGCCGGACGCGTCTGTCATTTGCTCCCATGACGCCAATTCATTCATAGCCGGTGACAAAAAGTTAACGTGTGAGCTCTTTGTTTTACGCGAATAGGACAGAAGTTCGAAGTAAAGTACGAGAGTTCCGGCAGAACCTGAGCTACTCAAATGGAGAACTCCTCTGTACTGCTCGAGGACGATGTGCAGTTCATCACATGCACCGAGTATTAAATAAGCTTTCCAACGCGTGCAGTTTTTCGGAAATTAATTGGATAACTGATATTTCCAGAATACTATTTATAAATTGTTTCTTCACAACTGAAAAGTTGAAAATTTAAGATACGAAAGTTGCGTGAAAACGAGGCCATCGCCAAATCTTTTCCTTGGACAATACTATTTTGTATTCAGATTCCGTTAAATCTTGAAAAGCTAATATCAATCGGCACTTCAATTCGGTAAGATGTACAAGAGTTTCTCAATTATTATACTGCACAACACATCACAATGAGTAGGATGTTGTTATCTGAATTATGTAGTCGACCAATAATCAAGGTCCACATCAAGCATTAAATATTGTACAGCTGCTAATCATTATACTTTTTAAAGGGTAGAATCTAATACAATAGTGACAAAAAATCTTTGAAAGGAACGATTTTCGGATATATCGAACAAATGGACAATCCAGTTTCCCAAGAAGTTTGTTCGCGTTAAGGATTTTCTTCTAACAATTACCGAAACACTAATTTCGATAATTTCAGTGCTGTTTGCTCACCGCAGCGTGAAACGGATATTAATTTTCGAGAAATGGCTGTAAGAAAATCTATCAAATGTACCCGAAACATTCGAAATACAATCTTGGACTACAATCCGATTTCTTCAACTGAACCAAAACAGTAAAGCTTCCAGAAAAGGAATTCACTCTCATAATAAGTATTCGAATGCAATGTGGATTCTAGATTCTTCCGTTTTATTTATTTTTGAACTTAGCATAACCAATTTTACCAAATAGAAAACGTGACTATAACAGACTGGCAAAAAAGCGATTCACAATTTTCATGAGATTTCGTTTAATAATTTAATGTCTTTCACTTAAGCAGAAAATCAGACTATGGAGATTTATAATTTATTCATTAACATTATTGACGAGACGACGATTGAGCGCCAAATCAAGGTGATATTTTTTCGCATATTTGAGGTTCACAAAGCATTATTCATCATAGAAGAATCCCTAATTACTATTAATGCTAACGACTAACAGGAATATTCCATGTTAAACTCTGACATCTAAGTTTGCTATACCTGCTGAACAGAAAACACGATGTCCTATTTTTTCAGGAGCTGCCCTAATTATAATGACTTCTCGTGCTACAAAAATCATAGCATGCTTCACTCGAGCCATCAATTCTGACGGTCTGATTTACTTCCTCAGGAACAGAGGAGCTATCATTTCTACAATATATGCGCTTATTCCCCTATTTCTTCGTTCAACAACAAAAATTAATGTCACAAATTGTACATCATTTTCTGAGAGGAAACGAATAAGTGATTTATCTTCCATCGTTGATCTCGACCAGCTGCCCATTATTGACTTTTTAGAGGCTCTCTGGCTTCCTCGCTGCTACTGATTTACTTCTTCAGCCTATATTTTCTGATCGAGAAGCCATATTTTCACTGCCAGTAGATTGATGAATACTTGGCCATCTCATATTTCTTAGAAAAAAAAGCAAACATAATGAACTCGATGCACAGAAATACCTGATTTCCAAGAAATAACGGAGCTGCCATTCAAGATCCACACTGAGAGCTTATTCCACGATGTCTACGATATGTAATGCACCGCAAGCTACATGCTTCTAACAAAAAGACATTTTTGAACGGAATTAGACACACTGCACGGCACACTCAATGTTTTTCTCGTTTTCGAATTCTTGTACCACATCGACTCGCGCGAAGAAACAAATCGATTTTAACTCGTTCTGTATGACTTCTATACATATCGATTGCTTACATACTGCTAGTATTTCGTAAGAACCTTTGAGGAATTTGTGTGTGGTGCTCGGGGAGATAGCGTGATGGTGGCCTAAAGATAGACAAAAGTTGAGAATAACCCTGTCCAGCGGAGCATCTTTCGGCACTATTGTACCCGTGCAGCATTTCAGATTAATGTCCCTGTTACTCACCGCTTCAGGAGTGGTGGCATGTGCGGTGGCACTTGCAGATGCATACGTAGCGATGAGCTATATGATTGAGAAGAACAGTATGCATGAACTTGCTATATTGACTGCGAGGACAGCGAGTTTGTTCTGTAGGCATTAGATGCTCCGATTTGTATCAGAAGATCGCACGTGAGTATAAATCGCAGTGTGTATCAACGGATGTTCCTTTCTGCAATGCCGAGATATTTGCCGTATAATGGTACCCAAGTTAAATAAGGGCGTTTATGCGAACTGGCTGTTATCGATGCGACTGGAGGGGTAGTCGGTGAGGGGATGTTGCATGTCGATCCATTAATTTTAGGAAAACGATGGGTAGAAGGGATGTACAGGATCAGTACTTGTCATGGAAACTACAGTAAGAAAAAATCTCTCGGATTTTCGGTGGGTTTGTCATCAGGTAAAAAGCGACCAACCTCAGGTTTTATCCATGGCCATTGAAGCGTCCGGTAATGTAACTGTGACATCAGAATTACAACTAGTGCAACTCTTAGATTATTAATCAATCATGCTTGTTTACTCGATCAGAAAACTTAGCAAGCCATATTCAAATAGGTAGAGTTGTTGATTTAACTATTCAGTGATGGGTTACAGCTGTCAATGGAACATAGCAAAAGATTAATTTCGAGCTCTCCCACAAATAGTAATGCCAGATTTTCATGAAAAGGAATGATATTACATGTCTGAATGAATCCATTATGATAAAGATTTTCGAAATTTGAAAGCTCAACAGTGTAATTTTAAGCCAATCATACTGAAATTGTTTAAAACTTTAAAATTATGTAAAAGCTAGCTAATGTATAGAGAAATCCGATGGAAAAGCAAAAGCCGATAGATTATTCAAAATAAATCGACGAACTTCACTATTTTCATAGTAAAACCAATCATATAATTCTTCGAGTTTTTGCATTTGTTACATTCACATTACCATCAAATTTGAATCGTTTTCCGAGAAATTAGATAAAGCTCCTAGGTAAACGAAGCTGCACTTAATGTCAGAATTATGACGGATATCAAATCATCCGGTGAAATTTCCTGTAATTCCACACTGCAAAGCTCGCACATTGCTTGCATATTTCCCTCTACTAAAAAATAAATTCCTTGAAACAATGTGAAATCACTAAAAATCCCCAACAAATTTTACTTATAATTTCATTATTCCCAGTACTCAAATTTTACTAGATTGTACTCCACTTCGATTCACTGCTTCAGCACGACGCGGTATGGACCACATTTGCGTAAAGAAGTATGTATTATGATTTTCATCCAGAATTCAGATAGTATTTGAAATAAATCGTCAGCAGTTTTGGGCATGTGACACGTTTACATAATGTCCCTTCAGATAGGCCCGCGCATTTTCAATTAGATTTGAATCTGGGCTTTGTGCGGGCCATTTCATTGTTGAAACTATAGCATTTTGCAGAAAAGAGTGAACAACTTTAGCTCTGTGTGGCCCGCAATTATCTAGCTGGAATGAAAATTTACTGACGCTATTGCAAACTGAATGATTTTTTCTAGTAGAATGCGTATATCCCGTTGCTTAGTCACTGTGTCATTAATATATTTATTAGTAGTGCGTCCGAAATTAGCCAATGAAGCATACACTGAAATTACAACGTAACCGGTTTTAAACGTAGGATGATATTGGTATTTACGCACCAACGATTAGATTCACACTAAACTCGTCTTCTTAGTGTATTTTCTGGACTGTAAAGACGATTCGTCTCTCAATGCAACTCTATCCCACTCTTCTTGCGTCCAGTTTAGGTGTTTTATATCGAATTCTTAGCTAGATACAAAATTCTTTGTCTATGGATACGGCTTACAAACATCAATTTATTCTTTTGAGCCACATACATGTGAATATTCACGTGCTCTGTTTATACAGATTGGCAGGCCGATATTCTTTGTTAACTCGGCAACAATGAATTGCAGTGGTTTGAATATGTTCTCCCCAGCAGTATTGCGTAGTATACGTATACTTCCGTCAGTTAATTTTTGTTTTGCCCACGTTTGAGTTTCGTAGCTCCAACAGCATCTCTGTTTCTTTGAATAATATTAGACACTGTAGCCCGTGCAATGTTCTAGTCCTATACTCGTATCAGACCAACCAGGGCATTTTTGGCGCCTGTTTTACGCTTTATAGCCCACTGTTCTCAGGGGATGCAGTACCTTATCCTATATTTAAGGAATCAATTTACCAATGTAGCATTAAATATCTCGACCCCATTTTTTACGATTTCTTATCCAAAATCTAGGGTAATCTAGAAGTTGTGAAGGGCACTGTACATGCCTGATAATCGGAATGTACTATTTTCTGTGAACACCCATCTAATTATCAGATTTATCAATTCAGTAAGCCACACTGGAGTATAGGAAGTTGCAGTATCAACTATAGGCTTCAGCGAATTAGTAAACTATGATTTTCAAAACGAACCATTTTTAATCATCTATTTGATATTAATTTTAGGCGATTAGACTGTAATCAAAATACTTTACCGCCGTGCAGACATCGTGTACCATAGTTTCGAAGAATTCAAGCAATAAAAAACTGCAATGTCTTATAGGTTTGCTAAAGATAGGTAATGAAAACTATGAATCCTTCCTGAAATTATATTTTAACTCTCATGAACTAGATTGTTATATGAAATTTACTTGTAATCGAAGCAATAACAAGTTTTCATCAATCTACGAAAGAAGAAACCAGCTTAAATAAGCTGTGATATAATTATCTTAATTTATGACCTCATCAACATCAATTTCCTCAATTTTACTAAAAAATTCAGTTTCTCTTTTTTGTATGCCGATAGCAAAGATAGTAAAACTTATTTGAATTCAAATATATAGTTATTCAGTATTGATTGCAAATCCGATTGTTCTCGTTTAATACATGCTAACTATCCAACTGAAGCCTATTCTATTTTATCTTTTGAAGAAAATTAAACCACCTATCTATATATTCTGTTGATCTACTTTTTACAGTAGGTTTACGGAGAAATACTAGGATTATTGCCTTCTATCAAGTTCTCTTCTCACATTTCGTGGATTAGAAATTGATAGGTAGTTTCCTACTTCGTACTTTTCAGTTTAGCTCCACTGCAGGTACAAGAACAAACAGCAGAAATTTAAAGTACAAGAGAAATCAAAAAGAAGTTTTCTCCCCTGTAAAAATTGAAATTGTGCTACTTAGTTCTCAGTACCGTTCGAAGGTCAAAGGTCAAATAATCCGTTGAGTGCTCGTTTGCTCACTTCTCGCATCCCCATTAGGAATTCATTTGTTTGGCTCTTAGTTTACACCTCTATGATAAGCAACAGATCCACTGTCTGTGGTGTTCCCTTGGAGATTAGTTCGAAGGTATGTAGGAGAAGGTCGAATCGGTTCGGGCATCGGATCTAGCAGCTGGGAAACAGAGTAGCCACGCTTCTGAGAAGTATTGTCTAACCCACGAATAGGAGGAATTTTGTAAGATGTGTCTTTTGTACCAGATGTTTGACTGTTCTCATGCGAATAAGTACTTTCATTGGCATTGTGAAAAATTGGGTGTTTCGTTTCCAAATTTGATGTTCTTTCCATAGATTCGTTCCAGTTGGCTCTTTTTTCTAAGCTGACAGATGGGCTAATATTATTGGCGTGAGACACGCTTTGTTCCTTTCTTTCATGTGACATCGCATTGTAATTTCTAGCCACGTTGAGTACCACAGAGTTGTTCTGTCGAATAGAATTGCATTTCGAAATATCATGTGCTTCGATTTCTTCGAGGTTTTCATCGTCTGTATTGGGCGCAAGCAAGGCAAGCGCATTCGATTCGATCAGAAAAGAACAAGTGTTTGGGTCGCGCTTTTCCCACAAGTAGCGCAATATGTTTTTCAACTTTGTTGTTTTTTCTTTCATAGAATGTAATTTCTGAATGGCCCTCTCCGCTTTTTTTAACTGCAAATTTCTTTCTTGCTCCAGCTTGTCCGTTCTCTTTTCAAGTTCTTTTGCGTAACACACAATTTTCGCTCGTGAGGCAGCAGCTGAAGCTCGATTCGCTCTTTCCCTGTATAATTGCTTCTTTTCCTTACTGTTGCCTGCTCTTGCTCCATGTTCGGATTCTTTCTCAAGCTTCGCTCGCTTGACTCGGTAAAATTCGTAAGTTGCTCTGGCTATTGCTTCCCTTCTCTCCCTTAGGCCAGAGTTGCTTTCTCCTTCAATGAATAGCTTGTCGCTCGGATGCATAGCGGAATGACGGTACGCTGACAGGAAAAATTATTCGAGCAAGTAAATAGTAGTAGGCCTTGGAATGTATAGTTGTACAACTAGTCAGGCGCTTGTCCAATGTACAGGTACACAAATACTGTCCTGACTAACTATTGCGTAACGTAGAAGTGTCAGATAAATTCCCTTGATTTTTTGCCAATGCTAGACTTGTTTCGTAACTGTCCTTCAATAAAACCGATTACTTTAACGGGATTGGAAATATCTGTTCCTATCCTACGTTTCAAACAATTTCACTCAAGTCCCTATATCATTAGGCACTCTAGTGCAAATATATTACTATCAAAATAATTAGCAAATGTTTTACTGCAATCCAAATGAATTTAGGGGCAAGACTTAAACACCATTCTCGAGTAAACACATAGTGTAGTGAATTCATGGTCGATAGAGGGAGCAGTGACAACACCCGGAGGCCCTACACTAATGTTCATTTCAGAGTCCTTTCCCAGATTACACTCTTGGCTTAAAGTATTTATTTCACCAATTTTCAAGTTGTCCTGTAGCTGGGAAGCTACGTCGTCGGTTGGTACGAACATGATCCATTCGATTGGCCACGAGTACCAGGGATAGAATTTCTGTAATGTTGTAAAACTTCCGCATCGAACGAATTAAATGCGAATATCGCAAGCACTTCTTGCTTACTTGTTTAACTGTTAGTCAGAAGCTGATTGCCTTCAATTTCGGACAGCAGTCGATAGTTTTATGATTGCTTTTTGAGAAGTCAGCAAGCGTATGTATCCTTACAGTATCGAAACAATACTGCTGTTTCTTCTGCCAGGTATGTCACAGGCAATTTGCGGTACTGTACTGTACTGTACCGTACGGTGCGGACGCCGCAAAAACGGAAAAGGAGATTTTTCCAGGATTCACCAGAACACATTAATTTGCCCGTCATTCAGAAACCGTTAGATAGGAAGGTACGCGAAACATAATGATAACGAATAGAAGCTGATTAATTTATGATTGAGAAATAAACACTTAACCCAAGAATTGTAAGAATGGATTATTAGAAGCACAGGATACTGTATCTAAATTTCTATTCTCTTCGTTTTCATCCTCTTCGTCTTGCATGGCACGATGCATTGCTCCGAGGTAGATTGCGACAAGAGCAAAACAAACCGCAGCAGTTACTGCGAGCTTTCCAGTCCTAATCCGCACTTTTGTTAAATGCCGCCGTCGCATTCGAGGCGGTTGAACAGCTATGGGTTGTTCCCAAGTTACGAGGGAATCGGGTTTACAACGCATTGTGTCCCATCCCAGTGAAGTGAATGGCGCGTCTTGAGGGTTCGTGGGTTTCAGTGGGTAAACACGAAAACGAAACGTGAAAGACCCAACCGGAATATGAGGTACAATCGCACGAAAAACAGATTCATCCTCATACCAAGCCAGTCGCACGCACCCAATTTCCTCATCCCCCTCAACGAAAACCTCTCGCGCGTGAGAATCGCCATAAACAAACTCGACCATCCCGTGCGACCCGTCCTCGGAAACGTGCACCACGCGAGCGAAAAACTTGCAATTCAAATCGGCGGGATTTGGTGGCGGGGGTGGTTGCACGTCGATAGAGCCCATGGCGATGATGGTGTCACCCGCAAGAATCGAATACATGAGGGAGCCAGTGGGGGCAATTAACAGGGCGACCCATTCTTTTGAGAGGATGCGTTCCAAATGCACATCCACAGTGACACCGCTCAAATGGGTGACGACGCATTTCACAGCATCCAAGGCCGACGAGTGGTCAGAGAATCTCAACTCGACCGGCCACTTCCCCGAATTTCTCGCCGCGTTGTACCGGTCGCAGCCGAGGTCCGGTGTGGAGAGCACACGTGCCCACATGAGGCAACGTGGGCATTCGCGAGGCCGATGCGGTTAACGGAAGTTCATGACGAGTGCCAGGCATTGGCCAGTCAATTAAAACGTATGGTGTGCCAATGCGACGTTCGCGCAGCAACATAACGCACGTTGCAAATATTCGAAATACTGTACGCCGGTGTAAGCGGTTGTTAGGCACGGAATCTGATTTTGATCTCCGCCTGGTATTCCCGTGTCAAGATTTTTGCTGTTTATCCGCTTCTCCTCGATTTCACGGCTCTGTATGCATCGCCTGTGTTAGGACCTACTCGACTGCTACCCTGGTACAGTAGTAGGCTTGGCTCCGCGCGAAGCAAGGATCGAACGAACGACCGAACGATCCAGCGAACAACGTTGTGTCCAGCCCGTGCGTTTCACGCACCCCGCGCTCACTTGAAACGAAGCGAAAGCAAGCGATAGCGAAATGGCCTCCGGTGCGTCCGGCTCGGGCAACGTGGAAAAGAAAGTTGGCGAACTGGAGAAGGTAATCGCATCACCAATCACACCCCCCACAACGGAAGAGGCGAAGCAAAACGCGAAGCCGAACGCATCGGCGACAACAGCAACAGCGAACACGTCGGCAGCGTCGTCGCCACCGCAGTCTACAACGGTAGGCATTGGGAATGCTGGATTTTGCAGCAGTTTCAAATCGTGTATAACAAGCGACTATGGACGGAGCGCCGCGACGGGGGCGGTGATCCTCATGTTTCTATTTGGGTTCTTAAAATGCGCAATGGGTGAGAGCGATGACGATGACGAGTCGCTGTTGGAAAAGGAACAAGACGAAGAGAAGGAAGAGAAAGTGAAAGAGGACTATCTGAATTACTCGCGAATGTCAGCGATGTAGTTCAGGAACCAGTTAGTTAAGGTTGGGCTGGTATTGCCGCCATCACTGCACTCTACCGACGCGCACGTTCACACGAGAAACGACATAGCAAGCGGATGATGTAGAACATGCAAAGATAGGGCGAGAGCGAGAGAGCGTGTGCGTGTGCGTGTGTGTGTGCGAGGAGTGAGTGAGTGAGTGAGTGAGTGAAAAGAATATCGAATGTTTAAATCCATATCACAGCTGCATAAATGCGGGCCGAAGTCTCGGCAAAGTGCATTGGTACAGGACAATAAAACGAGGGGTTTAAGCTAACAAAGAATAGAAAGGTGGCGAATAAGAAGTGAGCAGCTGACAGTGCGATTGATGTACAGTACGCAAATTCGGCATCGTATCATACCGGGCCCGCATAAGGCCCATCGTGTTGATGCGAGAGAGCGTAGCAAGCAAACTTGAGTAGTAGTGCGCAATCGTCGATTCGCCATAATGCCATCAGCAAGCACGCCACCACATCCGTCGTCGACCCAACGGCAAAGCACGACGCCTCTGCTCAAACGCAGCACAATGACCACCACCGATGCGACGCGCGCCGAAGTGGAAGACGAGCGCCGAGCGGAGAAGCCCGACCCCACCACCGGCGAAGTGGCGGCATGTATCGCTTTCAACTTCTTTTCCTCAACCGGAATCGTCTCGGCTAACAAAGCCGTCATGAATGATGGATTCACTTACGCTACCACACTCACCTTCATCCACTTTGTTTGCACTACACTCGGACTGTTGTTACTCGCCAAACTACGCGTGTTCACACCGAAAGCATTGGACATTCGAAAATCTTCCAAACTCGCACTAGCCGGCATGGGATTTGTCGTATTCTCTAACCTCTCACTTCAATACAACTCGGTAGCATTCTACCAAGTGATGAAACATATGACTGTCGTGGCTGTGATCGGCATCGAAGCTCTACTATGGCGAAAATGGTTAGCCCGCGACCTAGTGCTCCCTATCGCTGTCATGTGCACCGGAATTCTAATGACATGCGTGACTGACTTCAAGCAAAACCTTGTGGGTACGATATTCGCCATCCTCAACATGTTCTGCACCGCATTCTATCAAATCTGGTGTAAGAACTTACAAAAGTCGCTCGACGCCGATCCGCTTCAACTCCAACTCTATATCGCGCCACTCTCAGCACTGTTCATCATGCCATTCGTGCCAATGTTCGACAACTATCAAATAAGTTCGGCTGATTCGATTTTCACGTTCGAACCCACGCCGCATCGGATAGCGAAGATCCTCTTCACGGGTGCACTCGCGTTGTGTGTGAACATCTCGATATTCTTGGTCATCGGCAAAACGTCGGCTGTCACGTACAACGTGGTGGGCAACGGCAAGACCGCGTTTTTGTTGATTGTCGATTTCCTTCTTTTTGGTCGTCCGTTCCAATGGCCCAACTTCCTCGGCATGTGCACCACGCTGTCGGGCGTGTGCTGGTACACCGCGCGTAAGATGAAGCCGAGACCCGAGAACGCCGCTTCATGAATAGGACACCGTCGAAAGAGTAAATAGGCAGGAACTACCGAAGCTCACTTACGAGTCACTCAATTTCACTCAACTTGCAAATGAGAATCTGAAAACGATTCACTAACATCGCATAACGTACATACTCCGATTTCTTCTTGATAAGCAACGACAGCAGTAGCAGCAGCAACCGCAGTTTAAGTATATGGGACGAGTTTTGTGCAGACGTTCCAGTGATCTGATCACTCACAAATTATTTTTTGCATTGCATTCTTCATTCCCTGGCCTTCCCTACTACCCCGAACTTAGTTTTTAGTTGAGAGACAACGCCCAATTCCGTGCAATGACCAAGTAAAAACACAGACACCAAACGGTGGTCATTGTTTCCTATCGAACAGATGCATCTGCGTACAACGAAAGAAGCACATCGCGTCGCCCGTCGGCGTATACACCGTGGCATCCCAGACTTGAGTGCTGCGCCCGCCGTGCAGCTGCTCGGCCACGCACGTGATGACGCCGTCCAGCGCGGTGCGCACCAGATTCGTCTTGAGTTCGACCGTAGTGAAGTTGGTCGCCGTCGGCGGCAGCAGCATGTATGTGCCCGCCCCACATATCGTGTCGGCGAACGACACCAGACTCCCCGCGTGACAGTATCCGTTTGGCGCCAAGTGCCGCTCGCACAGCTCCAGCTCGCCTTCGATCCGGCGCTCGCCCACGTCGAGCGCGGTGATTCGCGCGCCGAGGGCTTTCGGCAGCCCCATCGACCGCATTCGCTTGTTCAGCTCGTCGATGCCGCCTCGCGGCGGCACCGAACACAGCCTCCTCACGCAGCCACCCGCCCGCTGCAGATATCTCATTTCGGCCGACGTCACACTGGGACAGAGAAAGCTACAGCCGCTCGTCGTTCGTTCGCGCGCTTAGAAATCACAAGTGAATCAGCGCAGTTGCGCACAAAAATGATACCACTTTTTATCGATTATTCTTCTCCCGCATACCTCAACTCTCGTTTTCTATTCCGTCCATAACTTGATATTCAGCACGGCTAGCACGTCGACACGCGGGTCATTGTACAGCGGTAGACAACAATACAGCAGGAACTCCCAATTCGATTTACCAAAAACGCCTAGCGATTGACGCGACTCACGCGGCGGCCTTCTGCAACTTCTCCTTCTCCCAGTATGCAGTTCCAGTTGGCAAGAACTCGTAGGCGTGAGGGATGGTGACGGTGTTGTACACCTCGATCATGCTCTTCGAGTGCGCTTCGACGACGGCTGGGGAGATCGTGTCGACCTTAACCGCGGGGTTGCCGGCCCACACCTCGTTCTCGCCGATGGTAGTGTCGTCGGGGACGACTGCGCGGGGCGCGACGCGCGCGCCACGGCCGACGGTGACGCGCGACCCGATGACGGCCCCGTCGCCCACCTCGTTCTCTCCTTCCAGCGTGCACGAGCGCAGCACGGCGCCCGCGCCGACACGGCAATAGTCGCCAACGCTGGTGTCGGGTGGTAGCGGCAGTCCAGCGGCGAGCGCGTCTCGCGGCGATGTGGTGGCGCCTTCGCCGCTGGCCACCAGCGTAGCGCCCTCGCCCACCACCGAGTATATGCCAACTTCCACCAGGCCCAGATCGCCGCGCAGCGTCGCGCCGCACATGACCGCCGCGCGGTCGTTAACAGTCACACTGCCCAGCACGGTGGCGTCGGGCGCGATATGCGCATTGGGTTGAATGAAGGGCCGGATCGTGTTGGCATCAAGCGCCATCACGGATCGATGGTTGGGGCCATTCCCTGGCGGCGCCGCCGTGCATAGTGCGCGGGAGATGCGACGGTGGAGCTGCAACACGGATCTGGCACGCATTGCAGGAAGTGCCGAAGCTGGCTAAAGTAGTACAAGCTAAAGTTGAGGGAATGTGGGGAGCGGAGATGGATTAGGTGTAAGCATGAAAAAAGTGGTACTAAAATGGTAGTACAAACAAATTAGGTTTTTGGTCTGATAACTCAAAATCAGGGGCACGCGCGTACAGTCCTCACTGGCAGACAGTCTCGAGATCGCGTACTGTACACGCTACCCGCGAGTAGAGAAGAAATACAGGTGGGGCGTCGCTCCCTCGACACGCGAAATCCCGTACAGTGGTGCAGGAATTCATGTAGTTGGCGCGCTCTAGTTGGATGTTGAACCTAGACGCGTGGACGGCGTGACCGCGCGATCTGCCGTCGTCCTCACTGCTGCGTGCCTCAGATGGCTATGCAGTACACCACAGCAGCCGAGGCTATACTGAGTGTGGCGCCGAGTGCGAGAAGGAACTTCTCTGCCACACCGCCACCGCCCCCATTCGTATTATTGCTGTTAGTGTATCGTAGGGCGACGTACAGTGCTCGACATAGAACGCATAGGAGTGCGGCTACCGCTAGCGCGTTGCACCCGGCTAGCAAAGTGGCCATCACCCGCGTGGCGTGGCGTTGATGGAGCGCATGGCGGTACAGCAAATGGGCGGCGAGTGCTAGTGCCACTAGCAGTAATGCCGCGCAGGCCTCCAGAGAGGCGAGTGCGCCCCATACACTGTTTCGTATTTGCAACGGGCTGTGGCATACTTCGCATAAACTCGTCGTCGCCAGCAAAGTGGGCAACATTGACGCAGATCGCTGCTCGCACCATCGAAGCTGGCAGGGCGGATGGACGACTGCATTACAACGACAAACCGATCGTAGCTCGCCTCGACTTGCATCATCGCCGCAGATACGACATAAGGCGGGTGACGCCAATAACGGCGTGTCGGGAGAATGCGCATTTTCTTCATCTTGACTTAAATTCGACACCTCCATGTTGAGCGTCCGCCGATTTTGGTAAGGACTGTATAAACGAGAGAATGCGGCTGTAGGCATTAGGCACGCGATGCCGTAAATTGAAACAGGCGAGACATGTAAGCAGAGCACTGTAAGGGTTGCCTTTCATGCATTGCAGATAACGCCATAGATCTACGGTCGTGGAGGCAGCTGCTGTATCTTGGCGAAATGCGAGGAGGTCCGTCCGGATATGACGGATTGCGTCAGGGTGTACATTCGAGGGACGAAAGATCGGCGTGTTGCTGTCGACGTGCTGGTGAATTCTGTCCCTTGAATGTGTGTGCATGTGTGCATGTGTGCGTGTGGTACAGGGAAAGAATGTGGATTTTATTGTGCTATAGAAAAAAAGCAACTAGCGACGATGTGGTGCGTGCGATGCGGATGGTGGTGGTGGCGGACGTGGTAATTGTGGTAATGGTGCGGGATGTGGTGGTGCTTGTTCAGGGATCCCAGAAAGAATGTGACTCACGGGTGGTAGTAACACGGGTTGCATACAAGCGTGAAGCTTTTGCTGACGACGTTTCAAAGCTTTGCGAGCCTTATCTTTCTCGCGTTCTCGCATTCGTTCGGCATCCGACATGTTTTGACGTCGAGTACGCTTACGTTCGGCATCGCGTAGTCGTAAAGCACGTAGTTCAGCTTCAGGTAAAGTTTTTCTTGACACATTTCGCTTCTTTTTCTGTTTTGAAGCAGCAGACGAAGCAGCAGATGATGAAGAGGATGACGACGACGAGAAGGCAGGAGGACATGGCGAAGATGTTGGAGGTGGAGTACCATCGAGTGGGACGTATCGATAAAAAGAACGAGATGACGACGACATGGTTGGTGAGGTGGCGGTGGGACTTTGTGTTGAGAAGATGGGTGGGCTTTTAAGTCGTAGTTGCGTGACTAGGTCACGCGGAGAACTCATCAAGTTGGAGCGATCTCATGGTGTTGGCGGAACACTCAGTACGATAGTGGCAGTGTGGAGTGCTGAAAGCGCACTGTACCGAGAGTAGCGCGGAATGATTGGTTGATGAGACACGCATCACGAGTGCACTTTTTGTTGTCAAGGCAAGAAGAATCGGTACAGTTCAGCGACGCAATTCTTGCGGACGTGGCGCACTCGCTTTTATCACTGTACCGCTGTGTGTCTGAGTAACGCGCCATTCATTCCCCCAAACTCGATCAACATTCGTTGTCGCCTTACTATACTGTACCAGTACTGTACTGTCGTATATTGCAACCCGTTTTTGCGTGCACACGTGCCTGCCATCTGCTTTATACTGTAGTGTCTTACTACTGTACAGTACACACACCCTCCTACTGCTACTGGACTGTACAGTAACACCACTACAGTACTACTCTTACTACACCACTCTTACTCTTATTCTCAATTCCAACTCTGTACAGTACAAGACTCCACTTCATTTAACCCAGCCCAACCCCACCCCCCACCCAACCCCAACCACCCCACACACCACAAATAAAACCCCAAAAAACAATTTCACAACAATTAATTAAAAAATTACAAAAAAAAACATAACCCCCACCCCCACCCGT
>JAAUYH010052264.1_pt1 | contig 18291 bp, 12 predicted proteins | sample 7278061 | NCBI WGS metagenome assembly JAAUYH01 (sample SAMN14350203, study PRJNA611818) | marine sediment metagenome | isolation source: surface marine sediment (0.6m) | place: French Polynesia: Moorea | collected 2018-08 | reverse complement strand
GCTACAACGAAGAAGCTCGTGCCACCGAAAATCAGTAGCACTACACACACCCAAGAGAGATGACGAGGGGGTACCAGAACAGCGGCGGCAGACGCCATCGTAGTGATCGCGGCTTTAGTCTTGTCATCTGCCACGATCTTAGCAACTAACTTGAAAGCTGCGATAAGAACGAATGCGAATGCCGACGCAACCAGACCGACCGCGTATCGAGAGATACTAGCAACGGCCCGAGCCGAATCTGCGTTATCTCTGTGTGCGTGAAACCAAGCCCCTGCGGTAGTCATCACTATAAAACCGGGCAGAAGCCACAGAGCGGTAGCGTAAGCGGCGCCCTCGGCGCCGCCGAAGTTAGCACCAAGTAAAGCCGCCATCTTCGTCGAGTTTGGGCCTGGTAGTGATTGCGACAATGCATAGAGCTCGATGAAGCGTGCCTCGGACACACGCGGCGAGCCTGCGGGCCCATCGACGAAGGTCGCGAACAGAAGTGCGACACAAGCGTGAGGGCCGCCGAAGGCGATTAGCGGGAGCGGCCAGAACACGCGAAGGAAGGCGCGCAGTGGTGCACGGGTGTTGGCGTTGATCTTGTGCGTCTCGAGCAAGGGCAGACTATCGGCGAGGAGCTCTTCCGACTCCGAGTCGGTAGAAGTCATGGTGCGGGCGCTAACACCGCGCCACACACGAGCGCTTTTCTCGAACAGGCGGCAAGATAATGAATACCGCACTGACACTATTTTTCGTGGATCCCATCCCGCAATACGTCACCGTTCCGCATTCGGTGGGTGCAACTTATGCGATTGTTGTTGCAATAATTTTGAAGGTCGCCTCCGATTACGTGGTTTTTGCAGGCCACCACCACATGTGCACGTCTGCAGCGTGGCGTTAACTGGCCGTCAACTTGGAACTCGAAACCTTCGGCTGAAGTTCATTTACAAAAAGAATAATCAATCTATCAACACAATCTCATTGCTCAGGAACTGGACTTCGGCAGTTCTCCTAATGTTCGGAACAGTGAACTTCTCGGCTTCTTTCGTTCAAGCGCTGGACTCTCGCCGGCCTGTACTCGCTTGCGACGGCGCGCTTGAATAGGCACGCCTCTTGCAGAGGGGCGAAAGACTTCAAACCCGACTGGCGGCGCTGCCGATTCCTTCAAGCGTGGTGCACGCTTCGCTGGCTTGGCTTGTGCGGGCTCTTGCTCTGCCGAATCCGGCTTGAACATAAAGTCCTGAAGCGAAAATCCCGCCGACCGTCTCTTTTCCATCGCAGTTACCGCTTCCCTACGAAGCTGCCACTCACCCACACCTACTGTGTTTTTCTGCTTACGCTTATCCGGCTTCTCGTTCGGTGCCGCTGAAGAGCGAATGAGTTTAGACTTAAGCCTCGCGAACTTTGCTTCGTTATCCTCCTCTTCCTCGTCGTCATCGTCGAATAGTGTCAACAGCGATATCGCGCGAGGGTCCTTACCCAGACGACCAGATTGATGTCGCTGCCGGGCTCTCCACAATGCGCGTGCCTCTTTCTTCCGGTATTCAGGCGTAGCAATTTCGGCCTCTTCATGATACTCGTTTCGAGAGTTCTCATCGCGGAACATCTGATCGACGTATCTGTCGACGATGTCGTCCTCAACTTCGTTCGGATGACCGCCCATACAAAACGAAGCTGCGTCGTCGTTCTCACTCCCGGCTTCCGCTTCCGCCGCCTCTCGCTCTTTTTTCCGTTGCAGTAATTCAGACAAGTCCATTTCGTTATCAACGTTTTGCTCGCATCCTACAGCTTTGGCCGTATCGAGCACAGCTCCAATGTCCGTTCCCTTTTGCCACTCCCGATGGAATTCAGCCAGCCGTTGTGCATCGCCTTCCGTTTGCTGCGTATCAGGTTCCAGGCTATCGTCGCCGAGCACCTCGTTTTCCTCATCATCATCACTATCCGGCGCTAGTGGCACGTCGCCATCCACATCCATTTCATCCTCGGCTTCGTCGTCAATGAAAGCCGAGGCGACTCTCGAAGTTTTGCTCCACGACACGCCGAGTTTGGTGAACGGCCCGAAGACGGGCCCAGAGGTCACGGTCACCGCTTTGCGATCGGAATTTGCGGTAGCCGATTTCTTTCCTGGTTTATCATTACTCGACGCAGAGGTTCCGCTGGCCAGTGCGGCAGGTCCGGAATTGGCAACTTGTCCAGCGTTGCTTTTCACAGTGCTAGAGGATTCCGCGGCGAGTTTAAATGTTGCGCGGGACGATTCTGCAGTTCGCTGCGAATCGTCAGTTTTCGTGGAACACGCCATGTTAGATGTCTCTTCGGCATGCGCCATTAGCTTCGATTGCTCTCCGACAACCTCAGTGGCCTTCGAGATTAAGGCCTTTTCGAAAATTTCTTCCACCAATTCCGATACGAAACTATTCTTTGACGATTCCTCAGGTCGAGGAGGTTGTGTCTCCGCATCACAGGTGTCGACCTCTACATGTTCCGCCTCGACATCCGCTTTATCGATTACTGAGCCGGGCTCCTGCTCTTCTTCACCCTCTTCCCCATCGACCTCCTCTTCTTCGCCTTCGTCCTCGTCACTTTCAACACCCTCTTCTTCGACCAATAGTTGTTCCTCGTCTTCCACGTCTTCCTTTGGAGCCTCTTCAACAACTTTCGGTTGAGTCAACGGCGCTGGTGCAGGGAAGCGCTCACGCATGAATCCAGCCGCTTGCTCACGGGCAGCCGCGAGCTGCGCCTTTCTCCACGCGACACGAGATGCAACGGGGTCGAGCTTTACTGCAGGTGGTGGAAGAACAACGATGGCCTCGTCCTCATCGTCAGATGACTCGACGGTGCCCGCCAGACGTTCCCGGTAGTCTTTGTCCCATGTAGGACGGGGCGCGCCTGCCGCATTCGCGGCGGCCAGCAATTCTGGATCCACTGACTTCGGTAGGGATGCTTTCGCAGACTCCGCCGCACGCGCAGCGCGACGGGCGCGCAGGGCGGCCATTCGCGTACGCAAATCAGACATGTTGCAGAAGTGGCGGGGTGCAAAGTACCTCGGTTTCGGTTGGAACAATCACTCCGCTAGGGACAGGTTTATCGATGCCTGCACTGAGGTACACAGGTCGAGTTAGTTTTTGGCAGAGGGGGGTGTTTCGGTACTTACAGTACGCGCTTTCGCAAACGCCACATTTTGGCGGTAAATATGTATCAGTTGGTTGTGCGTATGAATACAAGAATATAGAATTGTATACTGTACGGTACAAGCCAGACATAATACAAACAACCCAACCAGCTTTCCGTCTTTGGATGAGCCCTATACTCTCAAACTTTCTCGGTCATGGTTTCGTACGATAAAGTTATTCTGAAGCGTCTGCGCTTCAAAGGCGAACCCGACGTGCCTGAGATAAGTCCTGCAGAAATAGGACTTGCGCCGCCTTCAGAAATACCGCAAGCGTAGGTGAAGCAGTCACTCTCCTCGAATCCACCATTATTCTAACAATTATTCGGGAACTACACTACCAGTCAAATTCCCGATGATAAACCTGCGAAAGAGAACGCAGAAGAGAACGAATCGGAGGTTGACGAGCGGACAGAAGCAGAAAAGCGATTTGCCAGACAAACAGCGGAGCAAGAGATGCGACGTTTAAGAAACAGCGCTGCCACGACGTACAAGCAGCAAGTGGAGGTACGTGTGCAGCTCGATGTATTAGTTTATTAGGGGTACTAACAGCGATGGCGTATTGCAGAAATTCAACGAGAGACTCGCAGCGGAGCCAGAACACTACGATATGTTCAAGATATCCTTCACCAAGTAGCTACGATAGAGGGCATGCGTAAAGCGAGCAACTTCTGGCCATCGACTTCTACCGTTTCCATTCCGAACTCGTCCTTCCACAACACGTGGTCGCCCGGCGACACGTACATCGGTTCCTGGGCGCCCCCTGACGAATATCGGCCCTGTCCAACGGCAACCACTACGCCGGTTTTTTCTGGCTCGTTTGAAGAAGACGGCAGGAAAATACCGCCTACAGTTTCCTCTGGTTTCTCGTCAACTTTCACGAACACTCGGTCGTGTAGTGCGCCCGGAAATCCCGCGGGGAGTGACATTCTCGCAGTGCGAACCGATCTTGTGCATCGCGAACTTTTCGATTGCGACGCGCGCACGAACGAACTGCCAACACTCGACGCGAATGCCATGATAGCTCGGGTTGTTCGGCGGTTCTCTCCCCGGATCACGTACCGAACAGTTGAGCTCGAGGTAAAATTGATGAGTGATTCGTGTACACGTGTAATTTTCTGGTTTCCATGTGTCACCGTCGATACACTAATCCATCTACCATCTCGACTTGGTCTCTTAACTACGCAATGCACAGCTGCAGGCAACTGATGCGCAGTTCAGGATGGCCGAGTTCCATTCAGATGCTGCGAGGTTTCTGTACACTCAGAAGATCACGGCCACCGCCAAAAGTTGGAAGCGTAATCTCGTTGCCAGAACTACCTGAGCTTGCCAAATCGGATGCCCCAACCAGAGCGATTGTTCGCTCGTCAGATCTCTCACTAAGAGCGAAGCTATTGGGCGCGGAATCCGAGGACGACTCGACGAAAGTAGTACTACTATCTGGCGCTCGCGGCACCGGGAAAAGCACCTCTCTGCGTTCCGCGGTTACCGCCGCACGAAACTCCGGATGTGTCGTGATGTACATTCCGAAGGCGAGCGTGTGGACACACGGGGATGGGTTTTTCGCTGCCGCCCGAGGAACGGAGGAAAACTATAAGAAGAGCGATCAATTACCGATAAGATGGTACGACAGGCCGTTTGAAACCTCGCAGGCGCTCGGGGCGCTGCTTAAATCTCACGCTTCGGCAATGGAGGCGGTACCCTGTGGCGAGCATGGCACTGCGCGCGAAGCTGCCGAAGAAGCAGTGCGAACCGTGGCAAATGTGGACGATGACTGGCGTTTGATGCCGCGGAAAGCGGGCAATTTGTTTTCCGCCGTGGTCGAGAGTCTCGCAGCCGATGAGAACACACGTTTTATTGTTGCAATAGATGAATACGAATACTTCACTGGATTGACCTCGTTGGGCAACGGACGTGGCCGATGGGTGCATTCAACCGGCATCTCGGCCGTGGGCCGACATTTCGGGCGTGATGCCATAAGAACGTTTGCCAACTCGATCCGTAACGGAGCGGTAGTGTTGACCCAGTCAGGACATGGCAACGGGATGCGTATTCGGGCGTCGCGAGTGCTAGGAACCGAAGACTTTGAGGTAAGCGAAGACGCCCGAAGAGATCCGAATGGCGTGAAATGGCTAGAAGAAATGTGGGCATCAGACGAGGAGAACAAGGAGACGGTCGAATTCGACAAGTTCTCAATGAAGGAAATGAAGACGATTTTGGAGGTGGAGGGCATGAGTCAGAAGGGAGCTAGCGATGCATATGGCAACTTACTCGAGCGTGTGGCACTGCTTGCGGGCGGTAGGGGCGATGTTCTGCGCAAATTAGTAAACAGCCAGTAACGAGTGTACTGTCTTGCATTTATCGAGGCTTATCGTTTCTCAATTCCGCGGATTCGGAACAGCTTTATCTTTACACTACTGCAGAGACCTACACAGGACCCAGAGGAACAACCGCAAGTGTCGTAGTCCGATAGCCCGGTTCAATGGACGTTGACACAAACGCCTCATGTCGACTGCAAGTACGTCTCGTCATTCCCAGGACCGCGACCGAATGGCTATGGCATTTCAGCGTAACGCTCGAGAGTTACCACTTACATGGTTGGATGGATGAGCTTCAAAGCAGTCGAGCGAACTCCTAGGCATTGCGTGCATTCGAAATACCCGGGGAAAACGACTCGTTCACGCCCACGCCGGTACCGATGCCCTCGGTCTCGAAGAAGTTGGACAAGTTGCGGCGCATCTTGGAGAACTCCTCGAAGTCGTCCGCGTCGGTGTCGGAGTCGTCTATGTAGGAGAACGCCGCCGCGCCCTTGGCCGACGTGTCGTGGCCGCGCATGGTCTCCTCCTCCATGGCGTCCTTCAGGCTGATCGTGTGGATGGTCTGCGTCGTCATCGTCTCGGGCAGCAGGTTGGCGTTGTTCAGCACGAAGATGTACTTCTTCATGATGTCCGCGATCCGCAGCAGCACGAACACCATCGCGAGCAAGCCCATGCCGAAGGCAATCCAGAGCAGCACGAGGCTCTTCTCGCGCGGGTCCGTCGCCGGCAGCCCGCTGTCCTTCGCTGTAGCCGCCGCGCGCATCACGTGCGTCAGCGCCGTCTTCACCACAGTCGGAGCCTTGGCAGCAGCCTTCTCAGCCAACTTCTTCTTGTAGTACGAGCGTTCCTTATAGTTGAACGACAGTTTCGCGATGGCGGTGGACAGATTGATGTTGGTGAAGAAGAGGAACAGTTCCACGCAGAACAAGTAGAAGCGGTGGCTTCCAAACCAGAACAGCTTCTCCGCCGCGCTCGCGACGCGCCCCAAGCGCGGGAACATCTTCACCAACAACCAGTGATACTGTCTTCGAGGGCGCGCCCTTTCCGCCGCCTGCTGATCCTGGGCGGTCTCGACGATGGCCGCGCTGCGCTCCTTCGCCCTCAAACGGCGCAATGCTTCCATACGCAGATTTTTGCGCGACGTGTTTGCGCGATGCAATGCCTGCTGCTCGAGACGAATATCGATTGAGGGACGTGCGCGATGGTCCAGTTCCTGCATCGGCATCGCAGTTGCCATTCCAATCAGCATCGGTTGGTTGCCCGGTCGATTTTCATGCGCGCGTTTGGCAGTCTCTACCAGATTATCAGACGTGTTCTTCGATCCACTCCTGTTATCGTACGATTCCAAAGGATTCATTGCCCCCACACCAGGTTGCGCTTTGGATACATCGATCGAGTATCGCACGTCAGGCGCAGCACCATGATGGTCGGGCACGTAGGCCATGTTGTGATGAATCGCCTGATAATGCGGTTTGTCGGCGCTGCCAGCGTCCCTGGATTTCCGCGGCAGCGCAAAGCGCACATTCCTCCCGGAGTTGTTGCTATTGTCGGAGTCGTCGGGGAGGTCATTGCTACGCTGCTTCAGCTCCTCCTCGGCGATCGCAAGCTCCTTGCGGAACGCGGTGGGATCGATGTTGTCGTAGTACGTGGCGGGGTTCTTGGTGAGCTTGTAGTACACCCTGCGGATCTTACGCGCAATGATGGTGATGCACACCACGTTGAACACGGAATGCGCGATGAGGAAGCACGCCTCGAAATTCGGGTTCGACCCGATTTCGTGGCGCAATAAATCCAGCAGGATGAACGCGATCAGGATGAGCCAACAAACCGGGTGGATCTCGACGAGCTCGACGAACGTCGCGAACTTGATTTTGCGCAGATATTTCGAGAAGCGGAAGTCGCGGCTGAGATTGCGGTAATAGATGAACTGGTAGCGCACGTCGTGGAAGCTGATGGCCTCATGCAGCTTGCTGAACTGCGCATACCTGACCGGCGAGGGGAACCACCAGCCGAGGTGGCGCCACAGCGGGTTGCCGTGCTTCTCGCGCCTCTCGTTGAGCCGCTGGTACTTCTCCTTGAGCTCGAGGTAGTTGACCAGGTCGATGCGCTCGAGGCTGAGCCAGCGCTTGGACAGCTTGAGGGAGAGGAAGATGCACAGCCCCACGACGAACGTGTGGAAGCAGGCGAACAGGAAGATGAACACGTGCGCCACTTCGAACGTCATCTTGATGTCGTCGCCGGGCTCGCCGGTGAAGATGTACATGATGAAGCAGAACGAGATGATGCCCAGAATCATGAGCTCCCGGTAGATGTTGCGTAGCATCGTCTGGATGTGCGGGTGCCGGTGCATCACCCAGTGCTCCAGCTTGTGCAGCACCACCTCGAAAAGCAGCGCGAACGCCACGAACGCGATGATGAGCCACTCGGCCACATACCGTTTCACCTCACCCGCCATGCTCGCCTACGAATACGATCGCGTCGCTGCGTAGTTGCGGAGACGAAGGGCGAGAAGACAGTATAGCAAAACGGTGTCAGGGACGTGGTGGATGTACCGCACCAGTACCGTACAGTACGGTCGAAGCAGGAAAAGATAGAGGGGAATACTGTGCAGTACGGCACGATATTTAAAGTAAGACTCGGCGAGTGTGCACTCGTGTGCATTCACCTTGGTGGCGCAGCCCGTTTATAGCCTAAGCTCGGCCGTGCTCCTGACGAGTCCACTGTCTATTTCTCAGATGTGCATGACGTTTAATCATTGCTGGACGCAGGCTAGGTTGATATATCGATAGCATTCATTGCCGCTGTCATGTGTGCTGATGCGCGTAAGGCAGCCATTTGTAGTGTATTTGCACCTTGGTCAGCAACCTGCGGCCTGGACCATACAGTACCGTACATCAGCCACCTCTCTATTGAGGAATGCCGTGGCTCCCTACCCTTTCTATTCCCGTAATGCATTTCATGGAACAATTTCTACACGCGTTCTATTCTTCTGAGAAACGTCCTCGCGGCGGTTACTGATGGGCATCGGCAATACGCTTGCTGTTACAGTACGGTGCATGAGGATGGGACATGACTGGTTGAACAGGTATCATAACTCTTAGCTCGCCGGGGATATAAGTTATAGACTGTTCTACAATACATTCCCACGCGCAGTTTCAACAGCGAGAGTGCTAAGACGCGCGCCAATCTAATCACCGACGAGTACATGGGGGAGAACCGAGCATCAAAAACACAGAGAATTGAGATAAAAAAATAAGCTGCACCTGCGAGTCACGACGAATCACAGCGCGTTCACGTCGATGTCAATCTGCTCATCGGAGCCCGAGCCGTCCTCCTCCTCGTCTCGCTCCTGCTCGTTTTCCTCAAGCAGATGCATGCACCTTCTCACCAGGCTGGGATATTTCTTCGAGTCTATAACCTCGCGCAAGTATCCCTTTGCAAAATTCGTGGGCGTGCATATCAACGGGTCTCGACCCGTGCCACCCGGCCAGCACCATTTGTTCAGCGTGTGCAGCAACGACGTCGGCAACGTCGTGATTTCCGTGCAGCCTATGATGTTCAGCGACCGTAAGCGTGGTAATCGTGACCCGACGTTTTCTGGGATGCTAGCTAGTCGTGAACATTTCGCGACATCGAGGGATGTCAGCTTGCTCAGTTGTAACACGCATTCGGGGAATTGTTTGAACATTTGCCGCCGCATCCGTAGTTTCGAGATTTGTCTGCATTGCGCCAACACTTTCGGTACATGGTCAATGGTTCGGCCTTGGCGTGAGGAGATGTCGAGTGTGCGCAGTGCTATCATATGTTGAATCCCTGTTGGTAGGGTGCCACCAAATGGCAGTACGAGTGTGAGTTGCGAAGCGCGTGCGAATTCGAGGGGGGTGGTGTCCGGGACCTTGCGCCGCAGAATGGCGCGCACTTCCTGCAACTCGCGCACACGCGCACAGAAGTCCTCTCTGACCATGGGCCACGCGGCGCTGGACCTCGGCACGAGTTCCGCGACACGGCACGCGTGCATGTCGGCGATGTTCAAGTGGCGCAAAATGCGCGTGAACGACTCGGGGCTCAGCTGGTGGATATGCACGGTGCGGCGGCGCACTCGTTTGGCGGGAATAGTGGGCGTTGTGCGAAATCGTTTCGTAAACGGCCCCCCGCCACCCATCGCCTCGCGCGTCTCGGCGAGGTGACGGTAGGCTGGGTCGTCGTCGGCTGCGTACACGTGCACCGCTTACAGCCGGCGACTGCATAACTGCATACAGTCACTCGTACCCGTCATGGCACGAGGCAGCGAAAAGTAATACAAAAAAAGGAAATGCTGGCTAATGGTTCGCGTGCACAGTCCCCCAATTTCACCAAATTTCGACGTCTTCCCATCGCTTGTTCTCAACTCGCCTACTTTGGTTGCGTTAGCTGACATGCCCACCTCCTCGACGCGCTGAATTAATCATCGTTTAACGCCTGGTCACGAGCGGCTGTAATCCGCAACCCAACTCGAAATGACGACGTCCCGCCGTGTGTGCCTCGGTACGCTTATTCTCTTCTCCCTCGCCGTCGTCACGACGACACACGCTCGATTCGTGCGATTGCAGTCCATCGATTATCATGTGGTTGCGCAGCCGCCGGCGTCGCCGCTGCTGCGCACCGTCAACGACGTCGCGCCCGCGGTGCAGAACGCGACCGAACTCGCACTCGCACGCGCACACACCTTCGTGACGCATTACGCAAACGTGTTGCGTATCATCACAATACCCGCGGGCATGGTGGTAACGTTTTTCGGTTACTTTCTGCTGAACCCCGTGTTGTTCGGCGCCGGCATGCTCACGGGTGGCGGCGCCACATTCGTCGCCTTGCGCGCACTACTGGGGCATGCGAGTCCATCCGCATTGTGGCTGGCAGTGGTGGGGTCGCTGTTGTGTGGCTTTGTGCTCGGCTTACTCGCCGTAAAATTGATCTCTGTCGGCATGTTCGCTGTCGGCGCACTGCTCGGCGTGGTTATCGCCTCTGCACTGAAACCCTCGGTGTTAGGCCGTGTGTATCCGGCGAATCATGACGTCGGGTTTTATCTCGGCGCGGTGGTCCTGGGTGTTGTACTTGGGTTAGTCGCCATGCGATTCAAGAAGCCTATGGTGATCTTGGCGACCGCGTATGCGGGTGCGTTTGGTTTTTTCTTTGGGATCGGGTATTTTGCAGGTCATTTCCCAACGTCTGCGACGATTGATGCGGCACAACAAGGCCATTTCGGTGCGTGGTTTGTGGCTTATACTGTGTTGACTAGTATAGTGGGTACTGCAGGTGCAATCATGCAGTTCAAGTTGGCGAAAAGTAAGACGATATCGCCTGGAACTCATCGGCATCATCGGCTGGATGTGCGAAGTGACGACGAGTGGTACGAGGAACAGCAGCGTCTGGCGCAGAGCGACAGCGAGGAACGAAAGAAGGAGAATTTTGAGAATGTTGTCCCGGCCAAGGGCGTGGCGTTTGAGAGCGATGCTCCGAAACCCCGCTATTACGGTAATGTTAATCCGGATGAGGAGGATGTGCTCGGCACTACCGAGAAGTCTCACAACTATTGAACCGACCGACGTTGCAATGGTTTCACTGATCTGCTGTACATTTTGTAGTAACGTGTGCGCTAAACACCGACCTGCCAACACAAATATCATTACATTGTTTATCTGAGCATTGCTTTTGTTTCGCATCGGTGATCGGCGCCTCACATCATCTTGCAGCACCGCGCGTTCGCCTTCTTCGAGGTCTTGTAGAACATCTTCGACTGCGAGGACAAGTCGGTGCTTTTCTCGACGAGCGTGTCCAGCTTCACGCCGCGCTCCAGCACGGACTCGATGGTCTTGTGCATGATCACCTTCGTCTCGTCGATGTCGTTCTGGATCTTCACGATGCTGTCCAGCTCGGCGGGGTTCTGGTACTTGCTCATGTGTAGTTGGAAGTCGTCGGAGGCCTTGATCGGCGCTTTGGCGGTCGTCCAGTTGGGGTAGGCGGCGACGAAGTCGCTGTGCACCTTCATGAGCAGGGAGTAGACGACGCGCGAGGGATACTCCTCGTCGCACACCGCGGCCAGCACCAGCCCGCTCTCGCGCGCGTGTACGTGCACGTGATGGCTGGCGTGCTCGACCGACGAGCGCTGCCCCGCCGCGACGCGCTTGGCCACCGTCTTCGCGGCGAACGTGCACAGCTGCTTGGTCGCGTCCTTCTGGAAGAAGTTCACGTCCGACAGGTCGTACCCCGCTCGCAGCTGCTCGGGCTCCGCGTCGCCGCTTCCGGCGCGCAGCACGAGAATCGCGAGGAGCTTCATCGCGGGTCGGCGCGGAACGATTGCGTGTGCGCTGCGTGGCCTGTACTGGCAACGCCTAGCAACAGCACATGCCACGATACCACTAGGTGTCCTTGCTGTGCTAATTCGCTACGTATCAAAATTTCGTAAACAAGTGCAATTGATCTTGCTCTGAGATCGCGAGGCGCCTGTATAGAGTAGTAACAATGCCGGTTTTGTAAACTAGGCAAGGCATAGGACGGTACGCGCTAGCAAAGAAGGGTGAGGAGAGGCGGTGGGTCACGTTATCGAAGAAGCAAGACACAATAGATGGATGAAATTGCATGTTAGAATGGTATCGCCTGTTAATTTATTATCTCCACCTTCTGTGCGCTCTCGACGGCCGTCGAATTTGCGCCTCTATTTGCATTCTTTCGAGCAGCTCGCCGATGACCTCCGCGCCCTCGGGGTTGGTGCAAATCGAGAATTGCGAGAGCGAGGGCGATTCGCCGTCGAGCTTCTTCTTGGACAGTGACCGGACGTCGGTCTGGATCTCGGAGTCGGTCTCGATGTCGGTGTCGTCGTCGCTGTCCCCGACGTCGGCGTTCTCGCGCAGGTTGCGCCAGCGGATGGTGTAGAGGCACATGTAAAAGAACACGGCGCAGAAGATGGGGCCGGCAAACATGAAGAGCGGCATGCCGAGCTGCAGATAGTCGATGTTGTCGCTGTTCTCGCACTTGGCGGGCAGCTGCGACCCGCTCACGTCGTGCACGAACCTGCGGATGTGGTCGTCCTCGCGCAGCTGCACGATGGCCATGTCCATCTCCGTGCGCCGGTCCTGGTCGATGTTGGACGAGTAGTACCACACACCCGCGAACCGCCGGTTCAGCGGCGCGTAGTCCAGCACCTGCAGCTCCTTGCACAGCGACGAGTTCTTCTTGAACCAGTACCGGTTCAGCGTCTCGTACACTGCCGAGTACCGGTACTTGTCCGACTTCATCCCGCCCTGGCTCGTGATCGTGTCGTACACCTCGGCAATGCTCCCCACTTGCTTCCAGCACGGCTCGCTGTTGCCGCCCAGGCAGTTGCCAAACTCCTTGGTCGTGATGTACTCCTTGAATTTGCGGTCCTGCGTCGTGTTGCCCGTGATCACAAACTGCTGGGGCACCAGCTTCTCCATCCGTTCGCGGTGTTCGGAAAACACAAAGTTCACGATGGAAATCTCGTAATAGAGAATCACAACCACGAACACAATCTTGGAGCCGTTCGAAAGGTATGTGTTGAGGCGGCGCAACTCGGACGGGTCGCTATGGCGTGCCCCTCGTTCTCGACCGGGTTCGAAGTATGCCTGTGCAGGGTCGTAATCGCCGAGGAAGTTGTCGCGGAATTTATACCATGACCATGGGATCGTGAAGTGGTACGCGATCCATACGCGCATCAGTGCCACGCACAGCGCGGTGAGAAACAGCAGCACCCAGGCGCGCCTTGAAAACGGGCGCCACATCGTGGTCCACGCGTTGCCGAACGTGGTGCCATCATCGTCGCGCGGCCCGATCACGATCAGTTGGTCGTCGAGAAGACTACAAGGGTGAGGGTCAGTTTCGGTTGGTTTCGTTGGGGACGGAGGGTGGGCTACTTACGGTGCACTGGCGATGGTCTCGTTCGATATTCGATACTTGAGCATGAACAACAGGCCACCAGCGATAAACTTGTGCTTACTGCGGGTAGTACGACGCACAAACTTGACCATATCGTCGAACTGACAATCAGTTCCACCCCACACGCAGTATGTGTTTCTCAGCTTGTCGGTGGCGTTGAGGATGTCGAAGAACGGTCCTTTCAGGCCTTTATACCTTTGGTTGTATTCGGAGCATGGAAATGGCTTCTGATGCTCCGTCTTGTTCATAGTTTCGGGGACCCAGATGAACTACGAGTGGTGTTAGTTGGTGCGTGGAATGATGGATACGCTACATGGAGCGACAAGGGGGAGAGGTGCGCGACGTACCGGAATTTCAGTGCGGAAGATGAAGCATTCTTTTCTCAGACAAACGTTGAAATCCTGAGGGCTGGACTCGAACAACGTCACGCATCTCTTGTCTTCTGCGCACACTAGAGTCGCGAGCAACGCAAACGCGAAGAAGGCAGATACGTTGAACATTGTAGACGACGCAACGATGCTACATCAGCGGGACGCACGGAGGGTGGGATGAAATAAGACTAGGCGAGTACGCGAAGGCACATGAGTTGTATGGAATGCCTTTCGTGGTGAGGTAGGGGACAAAGATCATGGGGCCTCATAAACGCGATAGCTACAACCACAAGCGGCAGGTGCACCCTCAAAGAAAGCATCAAATAACAACACGCCGTTCCATTGCGGTTTGAGGATTTACCGTACTCGCTGCGGTACAGTAATGAAAAGCGGCAGATGACAGTAGCCCGTGGGGAGATTAGGGGCACTATCTGCTGTGTTCCTTCATTGGGCGACGATAATACAACGTTAAACTTGGCAATTGCATATTCCTGTGTATGATGGCAGCATCAAACAGACAATAAGTGCCCGTTTCTTCATATTTTCTTGCGGAATTTCTTGATCCCCGAATTATCTCTTTTTTTGCGCTGCTATTGATGCCAGCCTGGCTCGGCATTTTGCAATGAGCTGTGATTAATTCCAGAGATACTGTAGAAATGCGTCGCAAATAGAAGGGAATCGCCCGATTCCGTGGGCTATCCCATTTCTGTGGCTGCAGGTTAGAGCCGACAATCGTTCCAATCGTCATTGGTGCGATTACACTCACTCGCACTCTGTGTTTTGTTAGATCAGTCTACGGTACTCTCACTCTTCCGTAATTTGCTCATCTCCATACTGTCGCAACGCCAACGTAGTACCGTATAGCTGTGCTCAAGCCTTGCTGAGTGTGCCACATTTGTTATTCCCCGTCGTTTCGAAATTTCGCGGCGTCAGCACTAAATTTTGCTATACTGTACAGCTGTGATCGTACGGTACCAGTGGGGGAAGTGTTCCCGACATTCTAGGTTCGTCGTTTTTCGCAAATCGATCTCGTCGCTCTGAATTGACTGAGAATGAATACCACAGACACACCTCCCTTCGTTCCGAGACATACCCTTGATTGTTTCAGATTTTCAGAACTGCACAGATAATATTCAAAACCGTATAATGCATCATCAGCATCAGCATCAGCATCAGCATTACAATGTGATGTAATTTTCATTTGGCTACAGCACGACTGGCTAACTGTGCAATAAAACAGGCTGCCAATTCTTGTTGCTACTGTACAAGTGCATCTCAGCTTAGCAACAGTAAACAACGAAACAACAATCGATTGCTTGTTTAGAGCAACATTATTTTGTGCTTAGATCGGTGATGTGCGAACTCGTCGCAGTCTCGTGATTGCGCTGCAACGGGAAAACTCAACTTGTTTTACAATAGATCAGCGGAGCGTGTGGGTTGGTGAATTCAATATCGCTACAATTGCCGATGATATTGACTGACTTTCATCTATCGACCCATACTCCGTGTGATTCATGTCGAAATCGAGCGCTTCCCTCGTAAGGCATTCATAAAATTTACGATACCGGTAGTGCCATAGTAGTTTCCTACTCAAAAACAATATCGCTACTCACAGTCAACCTGTTTTTATAAAACATTCGAGGAACAGCAATGTAATACATGAGCGAGCGATCAAGTACAACTCAATCCATTATCAGCCTATGAACAGCCATCTTATGAATTTGTTCGCATATTCAATCTCGCAATGATGCTGAATCGTGAACCTCATTCACAACGTGTATACCCTTTTCTGCGGAGGTGTGCGTCACTTTCAGATCAACAACGTAATCAGTTTTGTTTGTTTTATCCGAGAAAGGCCTTATCACTCATATTCATGCAATACACTGTGCGACTAACGCAATGTCCTAGTCGGGGAAGGATCGTTTTCAAAAGCCATCATTCGATTGATAATCATTGATTGTAGTTGATACGCGACAGCAATAAACATTCACCAGCCGAGTGAATAGATGAACTCCAATTTTAGAAGCCCACATTTCGTGGACTGTGGACAAGAACTAAACAGCGGACTGTACAGGACTGTAGTTAATAGCTGTTGATCTGAAATTCTCATATCTGACCTTCACATGCAGCCCTGCAGAATTGGGCAACTTGCATTGTAGAAACTATGGGCATGCCTAAAATTAGGTGCTGCATGTTTGGCATATTGAGATTAAATATTGTTATGTTTGTTTCCTTCGGATTGCTTGGAAAGGCTACTTGTAAGTACTGTACTCGAGTACAGTAGTGTTTCAGTGCTGTTATTTCTAGAACAAAGGGGAGAGAACGGGCGCAGAGTTGGTTCACTGTCATTTCTCCCTTCTGCTGCTACTGTCAACAATGTGTAGGGAGTGTGGTGCCTCGACGTTGTCAAGTTCTTGAATTTTGCTCATCTCATCGATTACTCATGTAAATGAGCGTCACGACAAAAACTTTTTCATCCTCTACTCCCAACATGGCACAGTTAACGTTTCTCCCGAGGAGCGGCATGCGGCATCTTAATAGTTTCTCGTGTTCTTTCCTGAATTATGATTGTCTTTCTTTCCCTAACGAAAACATCTATTCGAGATGTGATCCACATACGTGAGTAACCCTTCAAAAGGAGACATGTGAAGGTGAGTCCCGTGTTTCGGAGCTTCAACAAGGTCAGATATTTCTTTCGTATTAGATGGAAATCTCGTTACACTCTACCCAACAGTGAATACAACAATGTACTGCATCTGATTTTGAACAACTCAATCACATAATTCTCACTTCTTTATTCGATTTCAGTACTTCCTCTGTACGTGCTCAACTTGCACAGTGTACTTGTACTGCTTGGCCATCCAATAATCGGTATCAGTAGCAACGTTTGGCGCCGAATCCTTTGCGCCTGCATCGGCGGCCCCTTCCACAGCATTGGCTCGTCTTGTCACACCTCTGCTCCGCGGGGATGCACAGCTTGGGTGGTGTTCTCACACGCAGGCAACGGCCTTTGCCCGATGGCGACTGGAACCGCACAAGTCCACGTACACGACCAGTGACACAGCCACGGAACGCCCAATTAATGAACCCACCGTCGCCTTGGTTGTAGAACTCACCTCCCTTGAACACCCATATTCCGTAGATAAGGCCGTTGTACTTGCGCGACTTGTAGTACTGCACGCCACTCAAACGTGAGCGATGCGCCACTGCGAGGTTGAACACCATAACATTGTAGCGCTGGCCGGCCTCGAAGTACACCGTGTTGAGCACATTCCTGACAAACGCACCGCGGTTGCGTGCGCTCTTTGCAGCACGTGCTATCGCCTTGGACATTTCCACCACGTCAATACTGAAATCAACCCCAACACTTGCTCCGACGCCACCACCACCACCACCACCACCGCCGCCGCCTTTGCGCACAGCTGTATCGAGCGAAGATGCGGGATAGGGGAACTCATTCAGAGTGGGAGCGGAATTAGCGGTCGCAGTAGCAGTTGTGCACAATGCGAACGCAGCAAGCACGGCTGCAAGTATCATGAGCTTCATTTTGGTCGAAGTTTCTTAGAGAGTGTTGAATGAGGGTAGCCGCTGACAGCGTGATAGTCTGGCTCATTGCCGCCATTCGAATACGCGCTTTATACGCGATGAACACGCCGCTGAATTTTCTCGGCAACAAGAACATCGTCGTGGCCTTGTCACTGATGAAACACGCCAAGGCCACTTTTGACTATGGGTTGAGCGAGTAGTACTACAGGACGACAAAAATGGGACCACTCTCACTGTTATTCTGCGTCCGATGGTTCGCTTTTCATTGTTACTCATCAAGTGCTCGAAAACACAATCCGCAATAAATAATATATGACCGTGAATATAAATAGAGAGAAGAATGAAAGCGGTTTACGGCCAGACTTGAAATCACCGAGGAAATTATTGGCTTTGCGATCGTGGATCTACCTGCGAAAAAGGTGTTTCAATATTCATTTTTGCTCATTAAATGCTCCAAGATATTGGCTTGACAGTGAAAGAGAAAAAGAAATGAGGTCTGGCACGAGATTTTTTATCACTAAATTGCAATACTAACGGAAACAGCTAAGTGACGTTGCTCTTAATCCGAAAGTTAATAATTCTCAGAGGAGCGAGAGTCAATCTTGTAGTAAAGAATAAAAAAAGTGGAACAACAATAATCGAAGGAAGAAACACCAGAAAAGCTCTTTGATCTGATCACTGTTTTCACTTTAGACCAGGGATAGGGAAAAATAAATCGGATTCTCTGTATTCCCGAATAAATTATTTTTCTACTCATATACCGACTCTTATGAAATAAATAATTCATTTACTTTTGCTGTATCGTGATGAATAAATATTCACGACTGTTTGTGAATTTTTTTGAATCAACTACCAGCGAAGTAAGTAGAAAGAGAAAGTACTGTACTACTCAAACGGTCAAAGTTGTACACCATTTCTGTTTGCTACATTGCAACATTCCTATGAAAGGGAAGAAAGTTCGGGATACATTCTTCACCCG
>JAAUYH010035343.1_pt1 | contig 18291 bp, 15 predicted proteins | sample 7278061 | NCBI WGS metagenome assembly JAAUYH01 (sample SAMN14350203, study PRJNA611818) | marine sediment metagenome | isolation source: surface marine sediment (0.6m) | place: French Polynesia: Moorea | collected 2018-08 | reverse complement strand
CGAGTGCGGCCTGCGCATCAAACGCGGAGACCTCGCCCTTGAACTCAACGAGCAAGAAATTGGCTTCGCTCGGCACGCTTGAAAGGCCATGATTGCCAAGCGCGGCGATGGCTTTTTCAAGGCGTGTGCGTTCGGCCGCATTGTGCTCCCGGCTGGCGCGCACAAAGTCCTGATCGCTCAGAGCCGCCAGCGCTGCCTTCTGCCCGCTCACTGTGACGTTGAACGGCCCTCTGATGCGGTTCAGCACATCAATCAGATGCGGCGCTCCGGTGGCCCAACCGATGCGTTCTGCGGCCATGCCGTAAATCTTTGAAAAGGTGCGGGTGACGAGGACATTGTCGTGCCTGGCGGCCAGCGCGAAGCCAACGGACTGGAAGTCGGGATCGAGATATTCGGCATAGGCTTCGTCGATCACCAGCAAGACGGTGTTTGGCAGGCAATCATGCAGACGCTCAACTTCTGAAGGGGCGATCCAGGTGCCGGTCGGATTGTTCGGGTTGGCAAGGAAGACAACGCGCGTCTTCGCCGTCACCGCGGCAAGAATGGCGTCAACGTCTGCGGTGAAGTCGGTGTCATCGGCCTCGACCGGCTCCGCCCCGCAACGCCGCGCCGCGATGTCGTAAACCGCGAAGGAATGGCGGCTGAAGAGCACTTCGTCACCCACGCCGGCAAAGCCTTGAGCCGCGAGGTTGAGCAATTCGTCCGAGCCTGTCCCGCACACGATCCGATCCGCGTCCAGCCCGTGCAATTCGGCAATCGCTGAACGAAGCGCCGAAGCGCCGGGATCGGGATAACTCGCCGCTTCCCCGCGTGCTGCTTCGAGCGCGGCCAGAGCCGCCGGGCTGGTGCCGAGCGGGTTCTCATTCGCCGACAGTTTAACCAGCGCGCGCCCGTCGCTCGCGGTGGACTTGCCGGGGACATAGGCGTGAATGCCGAGGATATAGGGCTTGGGTTCGGGGCGAGTGCTCATAGCGCGCGGGGCGATAACCGCTTCGCTCGCACAAGAACAGCCCAATTGACTATTCCACCCGCCTCGCCCAATCGCTGCGCCCATGAACGCGGCCCATGCCTCGACAGTCTACAAGCTCCCCGCGCCCCTCCCGCTCGATAGCGGGCAGGCGCTTGAGCGCGCGCAGATTGCGTATGAGACCTATGGCGATCTGAACGCGGACAAATCCAATGCCGTTCTGATCTGCCACGCGCTTACCGGCGACCAATATGTCGCAAGCGAGCATCCAATTACCGGCAAGCCCGGCTGGTGGGAGCGCATGGTCGGGTCGGGCAAGCCCATCGACACTGACAGGCTTTACGTCATCTGCGCCAATGTCATCGGCAGCTGCATGGGTTCGACCGGACCTGCGAGCGAAGCGCCTGATGGAAAGCCCTATGCGATGCGTTTCCCGGTGATCACCATTCGCGACATGGTGCGCGGGCTGGTGGCGCTGCTTGACGGGCTCGGGATCGAGCGCCTGCACACAGTCGTCGGCGGGTCGATGGGCGGGATGCAGGCATTGAGCCTTGCAGCCAACTGGCCTGATCGTGCCGAGCGGGTGCTGGTGATTGCTTCGACCGCGCGGCACTCAGCGCAGAACATCGCCTTTCACGAGGTCGGACGCCAGGCGATCATGGCCGACCCGGCTTGGGCCGATGGCGATTACTATGCTGGCGATACAAAGCCCGACAACGGCCTCGCTGTGGCGCGCATGGCGGCGCACATCACATACCTTTCCGAAGAGGGCCTGACCGAGAAGTTCGGGAGGCGCTTGCAGGATCGCGATTCGAAGAGCTTCGGCTTTGACGCCGATTTTCAGGTCGAAAGCTACCTGCGCTATCAGGGGAGTGGTTTCACCCAGCGCTTCGATGCGAACTCGTACCTCTACATCACCCGTGCGATGGATTACTTCGACATTGCCGAGGAACATGGCGGCAAGCTCGCCGATGCTTTTGCCGGGACGCAGGCGCGGTTCTGCCTCGTCAGTTTCGACACCGACTGGCTCTATCCGACCTCCGAAAGCCGCCACATTGTCCACGCGCTCAACGCAGCCGGGGCCAAGGTGAGCTTCGTCGAACTGTCCGCTGCGGCGGGACATGACAGTTTCCTGTTGCCGCACGACCAGCTGGACCGCGTCGTCAAAGGGTTCGTCGCATGAACCTGCGTCCTGACCTTGCCGCAATTGCCGCCAATGTCGCTGCGAATACGCGTGTGCTCGACATCGGCTGCGGCAATGGCGACCTGATGGCGGTCCTGCAGGAGGAAAATGCCTGCGATGCGCGCGGCATGGAGCTGGATGCAGGTCTAGTCGAAAAGTGCGTATCGCGCGGCCTTTCAGTGGTGCAGGGCGATGCCAATGCTGACCTGGCCGACTATCCGGACAAGGCGTTTGACTATGCGATCCTGAGCCAGACATTGCAGACGGCCACGCGGCCCGATCTGATGCTCGATGAATTGCTGCGTGTGGGCCGCCGCGCTTTCGTCTCTTTCCCGAACTTCGCACATTGGCGCACCCGCGCTGCGCTGATGTTCGGAGGCAAGATGCCGGTGACGCGCGCGCTGCCGGTAAGCTGGTATGAGACGCAGAATATCCACCATGTCACGGTCGACGATTTTCGTGCTCTTGCCAAAGAAAAAGGCGCGTCCATTGAACGCGCCTGGTTCTTCGCAAATGAGCGCGCCATATCGCCCGTCGGGGCCAATTGGCGCGCTGAATTCGCTGTGTTCGAACTGAGCCGCTAGGGCATCAGCCAGCCATGTGGATGCCGCAGATCTTGTGGCCGTCCGGATCAAGGAAATAGCAAAGGTGCATCGTGCCCATTGAGCTTTCGCGCGGGCCGGGTGGATCTTCGATGCTTGTGCCGCCATTGGCCACCGCGACATCGTGAAGCTCCTTCACCTGCTCGGGCGAATTGCACTTCAAGCCGATTGTCGAACCGTTGGCGCAGGTCGCCTTCTCGCCATTGATCGGCTCGCTTATCGAAAAATTGCTGCCATCATGCATGTAGAAGAGACGCGTATGGCCCGTATCGTTGACGTTGACGAAGGGCTCGCCTGCGCCAAGCACGCCCAGAACGGCGGTGTAAAAACTCTTTGAACGCTCGATATCGTTCGAGCCAATCATGACGTGATTGAGCATAGTGAGATTTCTCCTCTCTTGGTTATGTGACCGGGGGGTGGTGGTGCCGCTGCGCCCCGGCAACTTGTTTGTGTGCATGGCGCCGCAAGGCTCGTAGCCACGGGTTCATCTGCCGGGCTATAGGAGGCGCTATGCACACAGCCTTTCTTGCTTTCATCGCCGCGCCTCTTGCCATGCAAGCCGCGCCTGCTCCTACTGCCGACGCTGCTCAAGGCGCACCGCCATCGCTCAACGCATTCTCCGAGTTGCCGATCGAGGAATCGACGGCTCCGCGTTGTGGCATTGCCTTCGCCACCGTTGAGGGTTGGCAAAACGGCGGCGATCCGCGCGGGCAGCAATATCCCAATATCGAAGAGGCTGGCGGGCGGGAGTTCTTCGTCCGCGCGATGGTCGGCCTGATCGACAAATACTCGCTTGAGCGCGAAGATGTGATGCGGCTCGTTGAGCGCGAAGTCGAGGCTCACGAAGCAGACGAGGGTGCCGCAATCGAAGCGATGATGCCTGCGTGTCTGGCCTTGCTTCAGGTCTCCTATAGCGACTGAACCACGCCGAGTGCGAAATTCGCTGGCCATCGCTGCACAACATGTGGATTTCGTGTCGCGGATAGGGCAATAACCTCGCGCAATGTGGCAGCTTTACCAATTCCCGCTCTGTCCGTTTTCGCGCAAGATCAGGCTCTTAATGGGCGAGAAAAACGTCGCCTATGATCTGGTGCTCGAATATCCGTGGGAGCCGACCGAACACTTCCATAATCTGAACGCTGCCGGGCGCACGCCAGTGCTCGTGAATGAGGAAAAGGGCATCACGCTCGCAGATAGCCGGGCGATCGGCGAATATCTCGAAGAGACGGTCGACAAGTCACCGATGATCAATGGCACAGCGGTCAATCGTGCGGAGATTCGGCGGCTGACGGCTTTATTCGATGAGAATTTCTACGCCGATGTCACCGCTCCGCTTCTGCTTGAGCGGATGAAGAAGCGGGTCGCGCTCAAACAACCGCCGGACAGCCGCGCGCTGCGCGAAGCGATGAAGCTGGCGCATGGACATCTCGATTATATGGACTGGCTGATCGACAACCGTCCATGGCTGGCCGGGTCAACCATGAGCCTTGCAGACCTTGCTGCCGCCGCGCAGATCAGCGTCGCCGATTACCTTGGCGGGATCGACTGGAAGGGTCATGAACAGACCCGCGGCTGGTATGCTGTGTTCAAGAGCCGCCCAAGCTTCCGCCCGCTTCTCTCTGAACGCATGGACCCGATCCGGCCGCCTGCGCATTATAGCCAAGTTGATGGTTGAGGATCGGGGCTCTCGCTCCGATATTGGAGAGCAGCAAGAGAGGCCCTGATATGAGCGATGATCCCAAGAGTTTGACCGAAGATCAGTGGCGCGAGCGGCTGACTGCCGAGCAATTCCATATCCTGCGCGAAGCGGGCACGGAGCGCGCTTTCACCGGGAAGTATGATAAGTTCTATGAAGATGGCGAGTATATGTGCGCCGCCTGCGGCACGCGGTTATTCATAAGCGCGGCGAAGTATAACAGCGGTTGCGGTTGGCCTGCCTTTACCAAACCGGCAGATGATGATGTCATCGACGAACATCGCGATACAAGCTTCGGCATGATCCGCACTGAAGTCACCTGCGGCAATTGCGGCGGGCATTTGGGCCATGTGTTCCCAGACGGCCCGCCTGAAGAAGGCGGGCTGCGCTATTGCATCAACTCCGCCGCGCTCGAATTCGCGCCTGAGAACGAAGATTAGTGCGCTCAAAAGAGCCTTGGGCGGGCTTATTAGCGCCCAACTATCCCCCGCCTAGGCATCTGCACCGTTCACGCGGGGTTACAACTGCCCTATGCATGCGCATCGGCATGGAAGTGTGTGAGCGTAACAATCTGATGGGTTGCAATGTCCAAGCGGGGTGACCGTCTCCAGAACAAGGGCAAGCGAGGATCGCGCCGGGCAGCGGCAGAACGTGCTGCGTCCGACAAAAGCGCGCGCTCGGGCAAGCAGCGCCTGAACCGCAATGGCGGATCTTCGGGCGGTGCCAAGCGCCCGTCTCGTTTGCGCAAATGGGCCAAGCGCGTGGCTATCTGGGGCGGCGGCGCTGCCGTTCTGGGCTTGATATTCCTCGCCTTTGCAGTCGGCTTTGCCGCGCAATCTCTGCCCAGCTTCAATCAGCTGAAATCTGCGCAGGCCGGTCAGACCATCCTCGTACGTGCCCGCGACGGGACCGAGATCGTCGAGATCGGGCCAAGTTTTGGCGAATGGCTTACACACGACGAAATACCTGAAAACATGCGCAATGCGATGATCGCGGTCGAGGACAAGCGGTTCCATTCGCATTTCGGTGTCGACCCGATCCGAACCACAGGCGCGATAGTTGAAGGCTTCATGGGCACTCGCTCGCGTGTCGGCGGCACTTCCACTATTTCGCAACAGCTTGCGCGCAACCTGTTCCTGTCCTCCAACCGCACCGTTGACCGCAAGGCGCGGGAGGCGGTGCTGGCGATGGCGCTTGAATGGAAGTTCTCGAAGGAGCAAATCCTCGAGCTCTATCTGAACAAGGTCTATTTCGGCGGCGGCGCATATGGCGTCGACAGCGCGAGTCGAAAATTCTTCAGCCACCCCGGGCGCGAATTGAGCGTTGCGGAGGCCGCGATCATCGCCGGACTGGTCAAGGCACCCAGCCGCTATTCGCCCACCGCAGATGTGCAGGCCGCGGTTGACCGTGCGCAGGTCGTGCTGCGCCTGATGCGCGAGCAGGAGATGATCACCGCAGAGCAGGCCTCGGTCGATGTCGACACCGTCGCGATCAAGGAGCAGGCGGGCCAGAACTCGGTGCGCTATTTCACCGATTGGGCGTTGCCGCAGCTTGATCTGCTGCTGCCCGAAACCAACGCTCCGCTGGAGGTCTGGACCACGATTGATGTCGGGATGCAGCGTGCGGCGACGGCCGCGATTGACTCCAATACCCCAAACGGCGCGCAAGGCGCGCTGGTCAGCATGGACCGCGACGGCGCAATTCTCGCGCTGGTGGGCGGCACCGATTACGTTGAAACCAATTTCAACCGCGCGACCAATGCAATGCGCCAGCCTGGCTCTTCGTGGAAGCTTTTCGTCTTCCTCGCCGCGCTTGAGGCAGGCTACACCCCCGATGATCGCGTGGTCGATACCCCGGTGACAATCGACGGATGGAGCCCGCGCAACTCGAACGGGCGAAATGTCGGCGAAACCAATGTCCGCACCGCCTTTGCCTACTCGATCAACACTGTTGCAGCGCAGCTTGGCAATGAAGTCGGCTTCGGGACCGTGGCTTCGATGGCGCGGCGCTTTGGCGTTACCAGCCCGATTTCGACCTTCCCTTCGATGGTGCTTGGTTCGTCCGAAGTGCGCCTGATCGAGATGACGCGCGCTTTCGCGAGCGTTTCGGCAAAGGGCATGGCGGTCGAACCCTATGGCATCACCAAAGTCGTGACCGCTGATGGCGAAACGATCTACGAGCGCGAGGAGCCGCGCGAATCCCGTCTCATTCCCGACTATGTGACCGCCGGGATCACCGATCTCTTGCAGGCTGCGGTTCAGACCGGAACCGGGCGCGCTGCACAAATCGGCAGGCCGGTTGCCGGCAAGACCGGGACGACCAGTTCGAACAAGGACGGTTGGTTCGTAGGCTTCTCAAGCGGGATTACTACGGGTGTATGGATGGGCCGCGATGACGCGCAGGCTGTTCCGGGTCTGCAAGGCGGTCGCGCGCCAGCACAGGCCTTTGCCGCCTACATGCGTTACGCGGTGAAGGACGGCGCGGTCGAGGAATTCGACGCTGAGCTGAACCTGCCAGAATGGCGGCTTGAGCCTGATGAAGAGGCGCTGTTTGGTGATCCTGACGAATATTACTTCATCGACGAGCAGGGCAATCTGATTGAACCGGGCCGCCGTGATCCGTCTGAAACGCCCTTCGATATCGAAGGCGAAGGGCCTCCACCGGTTGACGAGCCGCCATCTGCGGTGAGCGAAGATTTCCTCGAGGAAGCGATTGGGGCGCCCGTTCCAGAGCAGCCTCCTCCCAACCGGCCAAGGCCCAATTCACAGGCGCCGCCCCCGCCATCCGTAGCGCCTCCGAGGCAAGGGGGCGGGCCGGGACAAAGCGACGAGCAAGTCCTGATCAATTGAATCAAAAGCCCCCGGAGTTAGCGCACCGGGGGCTTTGGTGTTTCGCTAATGTGGGCGCGTGATATCGCGCCCAGCCATATCACCGCAGGCGGATCGGTACGAAGCGCGGCGGCGCTCCGCGGCGCTGAATGCGCAGCAGCAGGGCTTCGCGGCCTTCGCTTTCAGCCGCTGTGATCTGTTCGCGCAGTCCCGCCACCGTCGTCACCGACTGATAGTTTGCTGACAGGATGATGTCGCCGCGACGCAGACCCTTGCGGCCCGCATCAGACGTCGGATCAACCACGCTGATCACAAGGCCGGTCGTGTCCTGTCCTGCACCTAGGCTGCGCGCGATCTGCGGGGTCAGTTCCTGAACCTGCATGCCGAGCTTTTCAGCGATCACTTCGTCGGTGGAGTTGGGATCCATCTGCTCTTCGGCTTCGGGATCGAAGGTCTGTTGCTGCTGCAGCAGTTCCGCTTCGCTCGGACGCCGACCAAGCTCGGTGTTGATCGTGATGCGACGACCATCGCGCAGCACTTCAACCGGAATGGTTTCACCCGGCGCGATATTTGCGACGAGGAACGACACGGTTTGCTCGGGGCTGACCTCGCGATTGTTGACGCCCACGATGATGTCGCCGGCGCGCAGGCCAGCGCGCTCAGCCGGGCTGTCATCGGTGACGATCTGCACGATCTCGCCGCGATTGCGCTCAAGCCCGAGCGAATCTGCAAGGTCATCATCAACCGGCTGCAGGTTCACACCGAGATAGCCGCGCTCGATCTCGCGACCTTCGCGCAGCTCTTCGATGATCGGGGCAGCAATTTCGCTGGGGATCGCGAAGCCAATGCCAACACTGCCGCCCGAAGGCGAGAAGATCGCATTGTTGATGCCGATCACATTGCCGCGCATGTCGAACAGTGGGCCGCCCGAGTTACCGCGATTGATCGAAGCGTCGGTCTGGATGAAGCGATCATAAGCACCGCCCTGACCGGTGTTGCGATACACTGCCGAAACTATCCCGCTGGTAACCGTTCCGCCAAGGCCGAACGGGTTGCCAATCGCGACCACCCATTCGCCCACGCGCGTCTGGCTCGAATCGCCGAATTCCACGAACGGGAAGCTGCGGTTGGCGTTGATCTTGAGCACTGCCAGGTCCGACTGGGCATCCGCGCCGACGAGCTCGGCTTCGTACTCAGTGCCGTCAGGCATGGTGACGGTGATTTCTTCGAGCCGCGCGCGGTTATCAGGCGATACGACGTGGTTGTTGGTAACCACATAGCCATCGGAGCTGATGATGAAGCCCGAACCCAGCGACTGCGCTTCGCGGCGCTGAGGCTGGTTTTCCCCGCCACGACGGTTGAACAGCTCGGCGAAGGGAGTGCCAGCAAACGGGTTGCGATTGACTTCGATCGACTGGCGCGTGGCAATGTTGACCACGGCGGGCTGCAATTGCTCGGTCAGGTCGGCAAAGCTTGCAGGTGCGCCTTCGATCGGCACCACGCGTTCCATGACTGCATCATCGTTCTGGGCGACCTGTGCGCCTGCCGGGAATCCGGTCATCAGCGAAACCGCTGCGCCTCCAACCAGGAGCGCGCTCGTCAGTCCATAAACATACCGCACGTTGCTCACGTCCTCTCGTTCCTTTTCTTTGCATGGCACCACTCAATAGCGCCTGTGTGTATTCCAGTTACGCTGGCACAATGCGCCCAGACGCACTTAACCGCGATTGAACACACTTGTAATCGGTCGCGCCAGATCAGCGCTTCGTCGGTCAGACCCGGTTCGAATGGCGCTAATTGCCCTTGAACTGGTTGAAATATTCATTGTCCGCGTCGAGCACCATTGAGGAGTTGCCCTCGCCGTTGATGAAGGTCTGGCGATAGCTCTCCATGGCCCGGTAGAAATCGTAGAATTGCGGGTCCTTGCCATAGGCATCGGCATAGGTGCGCGCTGCATCGGCGTCGGCCTCTGCGCGGATAATCTGAGCATTCTTGCGGCCCTGTGCACGGATGGTTTCCGCCTGTTCCTGCCGTTCCGAGATCATCCGGGTGAAAGCTGCTTCCAGCGGCGTGCCTTCGGGAAGGTCAGCCGCCTTGATCCGCACGTCAATGATCTGCGCACCATATTCGCGCGCCTGCTGGTCGAGCGTGTCGCGGATATTGGTCATCGCGCTGCCACGTTCGGCAGTGAGCAGGCTTGCAAAGGTCCGGCGACCCAGCTCCTGACGCAGAACCGAGCGAAGGATGCGGGCGAGCTGCACATTGAGGCGATCCTCATCGCCGGCACGTTCGATCATCGTCACCGGTTGAATGATGCGGAAGCGCGCATAGGCGTTGACCTGCAGACGCTGCTGGTCGCTGGTGAGCACCTGCTCGTTGTCCATGTCGAGATCAAGCACGCGGCGTTCGACCATCTGCACCCGGTCTACGAACGGGATGCGATAGTAGAAGCCAGCGCCGGTCTGTCCGAACGGATCATCCGGCCGGTACATGTTTACGATGTACTCCGGCTCACCGGTGCGGATCACTACCGCCTGCTTGGTCTCAGGCGTCACAAACAAGGTCGAGGCAATGCCGATCAGCACCACGATCGTGGCAATGATGGCGAGCTTATATGTGGTCCAGATTTCCTGCATCACTGGCCTCCCTGTGCGGGCGTCGCAGGTTGAGCACCGCTCGAACGGCCACGCTCAACTTCGCGCAAGGGGATGTATGGGGTTACGCCATCGGCATCGATGACGGTCTTGTCGGTGCGCGAAAGGACCGCTTCCATTGTCTCGTAATAGAGACGTCGGCGGGTCACTTCGGGGGCGAGGCGATATTCCTCGTAGATCTGGTTGAACTGCTCCGCATCACCTTCAGCGCGGGCGAGAAGACGCTGCGCGTAGCGACGAGCGCCGTTCAATTCACGCTCGGCGTCCTGCTGCGCAGCCAGAACGTCATTGAAGGCCTCGACCACGCTTTCGGGCGGGTCGGTCTTGTCGATTTCAACACCGAGTACAGTGATCCCTGCGCCGTAGCTGTCGAGGATGTTCTGCATGCGGGTCTGGACATTGGCCTGAATGTCGGCACGCCCCGCACCCGAAATCACCGTGTCGAGCGTCTTCTCGGCAACCGATGAGCGCATGGCCGTTTCAGCTGCCTCACGCACGGTCTCGACCGGATCGGCGAGCTGGAATTGGAACAGCGAGATATCGTTGATGTTCCAGCGCACCGAATAGCTGAGATCGACGAGGTTCTGGTCGCCCGTAAGGATCAGCTTGCTAGGTACTTCTTCGATACGTGCGGCTTCGACGTTTTCGACCGAAACCACATTGATAGGCCAGGGCCATGAGAAATTGGTGCCCTGATCAAACGTGCCGTCGAATTTGCCGCCCACCCAAGTGACAGTCGCTTTCTCACCTGGCTGAATGAAGTGAACGCTGGTGAGCGCGGCCCAGACAATTCCTATGCCGACCAGAACTACAGGCAGCCAGCTGCCTCCGCCGGGCCGCTCGGGCAAGCGCAGTCCGCTTCCTCCACCACCACCGCCGGAACGGCGCGGACCTTCGGGGCCGCGATTCTTGAAGATGTCCTCGATATTGGCGGAGCGACGTTTGCCACTATCGCCACCACCGGGCAGCCACGGATTGCGCGGACCATCCGATCCGCCGCCCGCTGGCTCTCCGCCGGTTGGAGTGGAATCGTCTCCCGATCCGCCACCGTTTTTCCCCGGTTTACCCCAGGGACTTTTCTTGCCCGCCATGGCGAGACCGATATTCTTTCTGAAACCGTCAAAAATTCGCATGATTTCCTTATAGGAACGCAGTTTCGGGAAAAACAGGGGTTGGCGCGCGGAAAATGCGGCCTAAGGCCATTAAGCATGAGCGATTCCACCGAAACAGACCGAAATCCGGGTTATGAAGAGGCGCGGATCCGCGCTGTGCTGCCGATTGAGATCCAGGGCCGCATCCGTTCTGCACGAATTGTTGATGCCCGCGCGGTGGTCGTCGCAGAAGCGGGCGACCTCGGTGCAAAAGCGCGCGAAGAGCTTGAAGGATTGATCGAAAACGCCCTGTCGGGCCTTGAAGGCGTTGATGAAGTGCGCGTTGCCCTGATCGCGGATCGTCGCCGCCGGATGATCATCGCAGTGGGCTCCGGCAAAGGCGGCGTGGGAAAATCGACGCTTACTACCAACCTTGCCGTGGCTATGGCGAAAATGGGACGCAAGGTCGGCGTGATTGACGGAGACATTTACGGTCCTTCGCAGCCGCGATTGCTGGCGACCGAGCGCAAGAAACCGATGACCGAAGGCGACAAGCTTGTCCCGGTTGAAAGCCCGCACGGGGTCAAGGTCCTGTCGATGGGCAATCTTGTCGCTCCGGGAAAATCGCTCGCATGGCGCGGGCCGATGGCGGGCAAGGCGCTGGGGCAACTTGTCGATGCGGCTTGGGATGACACCGAATTGCTGCTGATCGATTTGCCGCCGGGCACGGGTGATGTGCAGATTTCGATGATGGCGGATTCCAAACCTGATGGCGCAGTGCTGGTCTCGACCCCGCAGGATCTCGCTCTGCTCGATGCTGCGCGCGCCGGGCATCTGTTCGAAGAAGGCGATGTGCCGATCATCGGACTTGTCGAAAACATGGCCGGCTATGCCTGCCCGCATTGCGGCGAAGTCAGCGATCCGTTCGGACAGGGCGGGGTGGAGAAGTTCGCCGAAGCGCTGGAGATTCCGTTTCTGGGCCGGGTCCCGCTGACGATGGAAACCCGCAAGAGCGGTGACGCCGGGACACCCCCGGCGGCTGGCGAGGGTGAGGGTGCAGCGCCCTTTAATGCCATCGCTGAAAAGCTTGATCGCTGGATGAAGAGCGGGGCGATCTGATCCGATGCAGGTAACGCGGCGAGGCATGATCACCGGAGCGGCAGTGGGCGGCGGCCTGCTGGTCGCGTGGTGGTTCATGCCGCGCAGCTATCCCAACCCGCTCGAACCGGCGACCGGCGAGCATGTATTCGATGCATGGATCAAGATTGCCGAAGACGGGGTCGTTACAGTGGCGGTGCCGCAGCTCGAAATGGGGCAGGGGATCACCACGCTGCTTCCACAGGTCGTCGCGCAGGAACTGGGCGCGGACTGGCGGCAGGTCGCGGTGGAGCCCGCTCCGGTGGCCGCTGCCTATCCCAACATTCCCTTGGCCAAGCGCTGGATGGAGCTGTGGGACCCGGTGGCAGCGGGCATGTCCGAGACCAGTGATGAATGGCTCGCCGAACGCTTTGCCCGGGGCGCACGCTTCACTGCGACCGCCGACGGAACCTCGCTCGCTGCCTATGAGATGCCATGCCGAGAGGCTGCCGCTGCCGCGCGCGCTATGCTGGCGCAGGAGGCGGCGGATCGCTGGGGCACTTCGTGGGAAGAGTGCATCGTTGAAGATGGGATTGTGCGCTGGAATGATCAGCGCGCGACCTTTGGGGAGCTTGCCGCCGGTGCTGCGGAATGGTCACCTCCCGATCCTCCGCCGCTAAGGCCCGAAGTCCCCAATGCCGCTCCGCTCCCGGCCTCTGTGCCAGACGACACTCCGCCTGTACCGGACTATCCGCGCATTGATTTGCCGTCGAAGGTTGACGGCAGTTTCATGTTTGCAAGCGATGTGCGCCTGCCCGGCATGGTCTATGCAGCTATCCGGCATGGTCCCAATATCTCAAGCGAATTGACCGATTTCGACGCCGATGCCTCTGCGCGGATCAAGGGCGTTGTGGGCGCGGTCAAGACAAAGCGCTGGATCGCTGTTGCGGCGACGACATGGTGGAGCGCGCAGGCGGCAATAGAGGCGATGCGACCGCAATTCACCGTCGAATTCCCGACATCAAGCGAAGACGATGCCGCACGATTGCGCTCATTGGTTGATATTGGCGACAGCTTCAAGATCGCTGAAACCGGCTTTGGCGAAGAGGCGATGACGCGGGTCGATCTTGCACGGCGTTACGAAGTTGATCCCACCTATGCCGCACCGCTCGAAACGGCGAGCGCGGCAGCGCGCTATGCGGATGGCAGGCTTGAATTGTGGATCGCCAGTCAGGCGCCCGAACAGGCCCGTGCTGCTGCGGCCAAGGCTGTCGGGATAGCGGTCGAGGACGTGGCGCTCTATCCCATGCCTGCCGGTGGCAGCTTTGATGCGCGGCTGGAGCACGAGCACGCCATCGAAATTGCGCATATCGCCAAGGAGCTGGGCCGCCCGGTGCAACTGACATGGCCGCGCCGTGACGAGATGATCCGCTCACGTCCGCGCGCTCCGGTTTACATGCTGGCCGGCGCGCAATTGGCGCAAGGAGGCAGTGGGGCAATCGATGCTTTCAAGATGCGCATCGCCACCCCATCGGCCATGCATGAATTCGGTGAGCGCCTGTTCGGCAATCTCACCCCTGCGGCTGCGATCCGCGAAAGCGCTGGAAAAAGCGACAAGCTCGCCTGTGAAGGCGCGGTTCCCCCGTATGATTTGCCTAGCGTGACCGTGCGCCACATCCCGGTTGAAATCGGTCAACCGGTTGGCCGGGTGCGCGGCAATGCGAACGGTGCAACGGCCTTTGCGATCGAGAGCTTCATTGACGAGATCGCCGCGCGTTCCGGCCGCGAGCCGCTATCCTATCGTATGTCGATGCTGGGCAATGACGTGCGCCTTGCCGCCTGCCTCCAACGTGCAGCGTCGCTGGCTGAATGGGGCGGGGGCGGCAACCAGAGCGGACAAGGGCTCGCCTGCCACCGCATGGGCGAACTTGAAACGGGTGCTCGCATAGCTTGTGTAGCCACCGCGCGTCCGGGAGAAGGCGGCGTGCGCGTTACCCGGCTCTCTGTCGCAGTCGATACTGGCCGCATCGTCAATCTCGACATTGCTCGCCAGCAGATCGAAGGCGGATTGCTGTTCGGGCTTGGCATTGCCCTAGGCAATACGGTGAAGATGCGCAGCGGGCTGCCATCGACATACGATTATGCCGGGCTGGGCCTTCCCACCCTGACCGATTGCCCCGAGATCGAGATTGATTTCATCGCAAGCGAAGCCGCGCCTGCCGATCCGGGAGAATTGGGCGCAATCATTGCCCCGCCTGCCATTGCAAATGCACTGTTTTCGGCAACGGGCTTGCGGTTGCGCAGACTTCCCCTACTTTCAGACGGTCTCTGACGTGCGGGATCGCGTTGGCCCGATCAGCCATACGCCACGTTTTTGGACACCAAACATAACTTGAAGCGTTACCCGCACCAATGACTTGGCAAAAGCAGCACCTTCCGAACGATCACCCGCCGGTAAAGAGCGGGTCGATTGGCGTGCTCCTTGTCAATCTCGGCACGCCCGATGCACCCGATCCGGGTTCGGTACGCAGATATCTCAAGCAATTCCTGTCCGACCGGCGTGTGATCGAAATCCCGCCCATTGCGTGGCAGCCGATCCTGCGCGGGATCATCCTCAACACGCGCCCGCAAAAAAGTGCGGAAGCCTATTCGAAGATCTGGACCGATCGCGGATCGCCGCTGGCTGATATCACCGCGCGGCAGGCTGAAGCGATTGCCGGTGAAATGGGCGAGCATGTCATTGTCGATTATGCGATGCGCTATGGATCGCCTTCGATCGAGCAGCGCCTTACCGAACTCACTGAAAAAGGCTGCGACCGGATCCTGATCGCGCCAATGTATCCGCAATATTGCGCGGCGACGACCGCGACCGTGTTCGACGAAGTCGCCCGGGTGATGGGGGAGATGCGCTGGCAGCCTGCCCTGCGTTTCCTGCCACCTTATCACGACGATCCGACCTATCTTGAAGCGCTCGCCAATGACCTTACCCGGCAGGTCAGCGCGCTGTCCTTCAAGCCCGAAGTCATGCTGCTGAGCTTCCACGGAATGCCCCAGCGCACACTTGAAAAGGGCGACCCATATCACTGCCACTGCCACAAGACCGCGCGTCTGCTTCGCGAGCGATTGCAGGAGCGCCCCGAGTTTGAGGGCGTACGATTCGAAACGACCTTCCAGTCGCGATTTGGGCCGGCACAATGGCTCGAGCCTGCCACCGATGACACGCTGATCGCTGAGGGTGAAAAGGGTACTAAGGGCCTCATCGTCGCAGCCCCAGGCTTTGCCGCCGACTGCGTCGAAACGCTTGAAGAACTTGCGCTCGAAGGGCGCGATGAGTTTATTGAAGCGGGCGGTAAGGATTACGCCGTGCTCGATTGCCTCAATGTCTCAGCCAGCGGCGTGCAGATGATCGAGGGCCTGATCCGCCGCGAATTGTCCGGCTGGGTGTAAATAGGCGGTTTTGTCCTATCGGGCATATTGGCTCGCTATTTACACTGTAGTAAGTTTCGCAAAGCTACCTGTTTACCCGTAACCCCACGCCCGGAGCCCAAACGCCATGGCAACCCTTGCCGAGCCGACACCCGCCAAAGCCAAAAAGGCCGATGAAACGCCGAAATTCTCGCACTGGAGCGAGGGCATTCCTTCCGAGGCGGAGATTGCGCATATTCCGGGTGAGCGTGGCTATCCGGTCATTGGCAACACCTTCAAGCAGCTCGCCGACCCGCACGGTTTCACCAAGCGGATGATCGAGACCTATGGCAAGGTCTACAAGACCTTTGCCTTTGGCGGCTGGAACGTTGCTCTGATCGGGGCCGAGGCGAACGAGCTGGTCCTGTTCAACAAGGACAAGATCTTCTCGAGCGAACAGGGTTGGGGTCCGGTGCTTGATCAGCTGTTCCCGCGCGGGTTGATGCTGATGGATTTTGACCATCACCGGATTGACCGTCGCGCGCTTTCGATTGCCTTCAAGCCCGAACCGATGCGCCACTATTCCGGCTCGCTCAACAGCGGGATCGCGCGCGAAGTCGCGAAGTGGGAAGGGCCGATGAAGTTCTATCCCGCGATGAAGGAGCTGACGCTCGATCTTGCGGCAGACAGTTTCCTTGGCATTCCGTGGGGACCTGAAGCGGACAAGATCAATCAGGCCTTTGTCGACATGGTGCAGGCTTCGGTCGCGCCGGTGCGTTCGCCCTTGCCCTTCACCAAGATGAAGAAGGGGGTCGATGGCCGCGCCTACATGGTCGAATATCTGACTGCGGAGACGAAGCGTCGCCGCGCGCAGGGCGGCGGGCAGGACATGTTCAGCCAGTTCGCCAATGCGACGCGCGAGGACGGATCGCTGCTTCCGGTCGATGAAGTGGTCGACCATATGAGCTTCCTGATGATGGCGGCGCATGACACGATCACATCCTCGGCAACTTCGCTGATCTATTACCTCGCCGCCAATCCCGAATGGCAGGAGAAACTGCGCGAGGAAGTGATGGCGGTGACCGGAGGCCCCGATGGCGGCGGCAATCCGCGTCCGCTTGACTATGACGACCTCGGCAAGCTTGAGCTTACTGAAATGGCGTTCAAGGAAGCGCTACGGATGATGCCGCCTGTGCCCTCCATGCCGCGCCGCGCGCTCAAGGAATTCGAATATGAGGGATACAAAATTCCGGCCGGGCAGATGGTCGGGATCAACATCTACTGGACTCACCATTCCGAGGAATATTGGGATGATCCCTTCACCTTCGACCCGATGCGTTTCACGCCGGACAAGGTGAAGGCGCGCCACAAATACGCCTGGGTGCCTTTCGGTGGCGGCGCGCATATGTGCCTGGGGCTGCACTTCGCTTACATGCAGGTGAAGATCCTGATGGCGCAGCTGCTGCAACGCTATCGCATCGAAGTCGCCGAAGGCTACGTGCCCGACTGGCAGGCATGGCCAATCCCTCAGCCCAAGGATGGGCTGAAGGTGGAGTTCGTGAAGCTGTAAGCTCCAGCGATAGCAGGAAGACAGTGCATCAGGCTCCTGCCTTCGCAGGAGCTCACGTTAATTCAGAAATCCCAGGCAATGCCGTTCTTCTCCCAGTCGCCATAACGGGTGGGGGAGAGGTCGCGCGGTTCGTCATTGTCGGGATCGACCTTCTTCGGCGCAGGCGGGGGATCGTTGGTCCAATGGGCGGGCTTCTTGAAGTCCTTGGCAGCGGGGTCTTTTTTCTTGGTCATACAACTATAGCAATGCGCGTGCTGGCACTTGGTTTCAAGCGCGGGTAGAGGCTGGGCCAATGTCTCGCTCAGAATCAAAGGTTTCCGGCCTTCCCGCTCGCCGCGCTGCGCTCAAGCTGCTCGATGCGGTGCTGCGCCGTGGGGAGACGCTTGAGCAGGCGGAGAATGCCGCGTTGCAAGGCGTCAACAGTCCCGCCGACCGCGCGCTTGCCCGTGCGATTGCGGGAGAGAGTTTGCGCTGGCTGACCGACCTTGACGCGCTGATCGACAGCGCGACGAAAAAGCGCCTGCCCGATGATGCCAAGCCGCGCAGTGTGTTGCGCTTGATGCTGGCACAGGCGTTGAGGCTCGACACGCCGCCGCATGCAGTTGTGGCAACGGGGCTGGGTCTGCTGGCGGGCGGTCCGCGCAGGCTCGCGCATGGCGTGTTCTCGACTCTGATGAAGCGCGAAGTGGCGCTGCCGGAGGTGCCCTCCCTGCCTGACGCTGTGCAGGAACGCTGGGGTGAGCGAGCGCAGGACATCGCGCCCGGCCTGATCGACCCGCCTGAGGTCGATCTTGCTCTCAAAAACGCTTCCGAAACCGAAGCACGCACGCTCGATATGGGCGGGGTAAGCCTCGCACCCGGTCACATCCGCCTGCCGCGCGGCACGCCGATCGAGCAGATGCCGGGTTATGACGAAGGCGCGTGGTGGGTCCAGGATCTCGCCGCGCAGTTGCCCGCGCGTTTGCTCGGGGCAGGTGAGGGCAAACGCGCGCTCGACCTGTGTGCCGCGCCCGGCGGCAAGACGCTCGCGCTCGCAGCAGCAGGCTGGCAGGTCACCGCGCTCGATATCAGCGGGAAGCGGCTTGAGCGACTGCGCGACAATCTCAAACGCACCGGGCTCGAAGCGGAAATCGTCAAGGCCAACGCGCTGACCTACACGCCCGCCAAACGCTTTGATGCGATCCTGCTCGATGCACCGTGCACCGCAACCGGCACATG
>JAAUYH010008731.1_pt1 | contig 18291 bp, 14 predicted proteins | sample 7278061 | NCBI WGS metagenome assembly JAAUYH01 (sample SAMN14350203, study PRJNA611818) | marine sediment metagenome | isolation source: surface marine sediment (0.6m) | place: French Polynesia: Moorea | collected 2018-08 | reverse complement strand
TGCTTTCAAAAATGATATTGTTTTAAATTCAAATTTTTCGAGCGAAGAGAATAGTGCTAGGATTTCGATGCTACGAATATTTAAAACAATAGATGTTGGATATTTTCTACTTGGAAAAATTCTTTTCTTAAAGGGTATTCTTAGCAGAATCTTGTAGTGATTCTTACGATATTCAACTTCTAGCTATTCATCTACCAGATACTATTATTCTTCGCTAGTGCGTCTTGTCTCAAACTTCTAATGCTGTATCTCCATAGTATCAATCAATTTTTTGTTCTCGCCGAACGCATTTACTGCTGTATTTGGTTAATACTTTGAAATTGAAGCAATTCCTTTTCCGTGAGAATCTATCTTCAATTGCAACAATAAAGGAAAATTTTAGTTTACTGCAAAATTCGTTCTCTTGACTGCAGATTTATCAGTGCAGCTTGTGCTTGCGAACTTTTTTGCTTATGATGTCTGATATCAGCTAGCTCTGATATTTTACGTCCGATTTGAAAGTCGATTTGTACAAGATTTAGGATTCTGTCTTAAGCATAAGCCATGTGCCAATTTGTGTTCAATCCACAAGGTTGCATTCCTCAGTTATCCTAGTTTCCTGTGCTTTTACGGAGCATTATCTTGCGAAACGTTTCTAAAATTCGTAAATTTTCTTCCTTAAATCAATGTGTTCTGTATGTATCGCTCCTTGAACAGCTTTCGTTCCTGCTCTTTTCGTGCGATGGAACACATTTTGTCGCTTGAAGTTCATTCTAGTTCTGCAAAAGAACTTTTCTGAGCAACTCCAGGGTTATGATCTCTATCATCCCAGCACTGATTCAATCGGCTTCGAATAGATACTTCTCTTTTCTTGAAGGTCGATGTAAGTTCGATGCTCTGTTCTAATTAGAACCTACATATCTGGTTTTTGTTGTCTTAATTAGCGCATTTCACAGTACCAGAGAAGGTTGTGAAAATTGTTCTGCAATTGTAAATTCTGGCGTGTAACGGACAATAATGTTTCCGCTGTCACAATCAAAATTGTGAGGTATGGTTGTGAAAATAGAACGTTTCCTCGTTTCCTTGTCAGTACATAGTGGTTTATCACACTGAGTGAATGTCTTTATGTAGGAGATCGTTGTACGGCCCTGATTCCCAAACAGTTTCAAAAAAATTTCGGACGAGAATTGACAGGCTGAATTAAGGGCGCACAGTTCGATAAAGTTCACGTTTTACTGCTTGGTATGTTTGTATCTTTATACGAAGAAATTCAAAGAAGTCTTGCCAAGGGCCGCGGCAGAATTCGCGTATGGCCGCACATATGCATGAAATTGTGAAAACAAAATATAATTTCATTTCGGGTCGTAGATTCTGTGATGGATTTGTTGTTTCCACTTGCCCTTCCTTCACAGTGTTTCAGTGGCAGCTTTCCGTCGAAATGAGTGCAAAAAGCTTCTTGTTCGTAGCTGGATTATGTTTGATGTGCACGATTGGACGGTCGGCAACATCTACTGTTGGTAACAAAAGTGTATTGCCGTACCTGTTGCGTGGAGACAGAAAGGATATATGCCTAGACCAACACACTTTACAAGGAAAAGGCGAATGTCTGCAAGCGTTATTAGAAAACTACTACGGCACATTCTTCACTATTGACTGTCCTTTTCTGCCACTTATACTAGCTGATACTAAATGTAAAGGTTGCCCATGGGATCGAGTCAACGCTAGTATGATCAATCCAGTAATAGCAAGTGAACTAGACCACTCCGAACTGTTTCATCCGGCGAGCCGTTCCTGTTCAATTGCTAATCATGTCGAAAAATACACCTACTACAGCTACGTTTGGAGAAGTGTCTTCGGATATGGGATTCTAGGAATGTGGATTTTGTCCCTTGTGAGTGCGTACTACTCTGTTTCTTCATCAAGTGTTATTGAGCTTGCCAACGACGCCAACATATTTGGATTCCAGATGCCAGAACCTTTGTTCTTGTTAGCGTTGTGGTTGTTGTACCATGGAGGCAGCTTTCTGTTAAGTGTATCAGCAGATTACATCGAATTTTGTACGGGGGTAGCGGACTACATGCTGCAAGAATCAGCACGCCTTCTTTTCTACGCAATCTTCGTAATGATTTCCCTCAAAAGATGCAGAGCCGTCCGATTCGTCAGCAATGATGAGGAAATACAATCATGGGGACGATATTTTGACAGAAAACGGAGGAGAAGACTTTTATGGAATTTTCTTCTTGGTCCATCTGTGATAGTATTCTTTTTTGGAGAATTGCTGGCTCAGAGATCTGCGGCAGAAAAGTTGTTCTACGATAAGAGTATTTGCTATGCGGGAGCAAAGAGCTGGCCATATTTTTCACTTCAACTTGCGAAAATTGTTTTGGAAATGTTTGTAGTTGCAATCTACGCATGCGGGCCGTCGACTAAATTTAACTGGTTCTATTTTAGATACTCAATGCTATTGCTGAGCTTTTCAGTTAGTATCGCTCTTTTCGCACTTGTTTGTAAAGGGTATGATGCTTTTGAAATAACATTCATGATGATTCCGAGGGTTGCCGATGCTAAGATTGCGTTGCCATTGACAAACTTGGTACATGTTATGTGCGTTTCGTTAATGGGTTTACTTGAACCAATTCGTATTAAATGGCCCAGAAGGAATAAAAATGAGCGGAAAGCATAGTAAAAAGCAATTGTACAATTGGATGCTCTAGTGCTAATATGTGACCTGGCAAGGTAAAAGACACTGTCGCCACAACAGGATCTTTCCAAACGCAATACAGTTGCAGAAAACTAAGAGCATAATCGACCTGTAAGTGAATGTTCTTATGCTGATCCAAGGATTTCATTATCTATTCTGGTCTTGGATACAGTTCATTTAATTGGATAGAGGCTCGAAAAAACGTTGGCAAAATTTATAGCGAAGATAGACTACGGCAAAGCATTTATTCTCAGTTCAAGTAGGTGTTTTTCCTAGGCCTTCTTCAGTGTAACGCCTCATATCGTGTAGTTTGTTTTACGCGAAATGATGGCGGAAAAGTAAAAAACCCACAATTTCTTCGCGATTTTGTCATTCAAAATCATTAGTAGCTTCTCATCTACTACTAGATTTCTTCAGCTAAGTCCTTTGTCGTGCATTCCGGTTCCAGAGGAATCTTACTATTGCCCTTGTGATTCCTTCCCTTGTACTAATTTGCTTACTCACTTTGTCACACATATCATGGTATGCGTAGAGTTCGCTTAGAGATGACGCCCGAAATTATGAATATTTCCTCGGTAACTTGCATTATGGTAAAATTGGAACTAAAAGTGGGCTGAAATTATCCATCCAAGCGCATTCGCCGAAATCAACGGACTTACAAGAAAATTTCATTTTTCAGGCCTCAAGAGTGGCCGAATTCCGAAAACAGTGCAACAATCTTTTGCCGTTTGAAAAATAGAAGCAGTTTTCAATGAAAAGTAGTTGTGAACCTAAACATCTAACCGAAATAGAACCATAAAGTGAATAGACCCGAAATGTCGGCCAGAATCACTAGTGCAATGAAATCTGCAGTATGCCACACTTTTTTATAGTTCGCGAAAGGTTTGTATAGTGCCCCAGAAGCAGAGGTATGGAAAATATATTTTATTTAATATATTGGAATTATTCATTGAGTTTTTTATTCGAAGGAGAACAGGAGTAAGAATAATTTATTCTTCGCCCATACCCGTGGCTAGTTATTTATTCATGCGAACTGGATTTTATTCAATGAATAATTCTACTTGTTTCAGCCAAATTGAGGTGTCCCAACTGAAAATTTTGAAACTTCTTGCACAATCTTAGACCTATGTGGAGTGATGCAAGCTGCTAACACAAGGTCACATCTGCTATGGATGGAAAGTCTCGACAAAATTTCAATAAATCGAAGCCCACCTCAGCCTGTTAACCAGCAGATCCTGTAAAAGCCGTTCGGTTGCCCGAATTTCCATTCTGGCTAGTATTTTAAATTATTCTTGTTTATTCTGTTGCCTAGACCAGGAGGAATTATTTATTCTCGCTTCGGCCATGGTCGAGTAATTTATTCAGAGGAATACACGAACACAATATTCTAGAAGAATAATTTATTCCCTACCTCTGCCCAGAAGGCTCCCTTTCCAAATACTACAAACGAATCGATTTGTCCTACTATCAATTAATTAAAATAGCAAAAACTTTTTATAGAATATAGAAATACAAGAAAGGCTTCATCAAATTAGTCTCAGACGTTTTATGCAATCCAAACATCATTTTTAGAATCCTTTAATTTCTCTGGCTATATGAGCATTTTGAAATCTATCTCACGTGCCTGGCAAATACTATCTTCGTTCCGAAAAGATTGATGCATTGGTAATTAAGGATAGTTCGAACCTGCCGAGGATTATACTAAATATCATAGAGAAATAAGAAAATTCACAATTCCGAATTATCCCTACTCAAGAATGCGACAATCACTCCGGAATGGCGATAGTAAATCATTTCAAGAAACTATCACAAATAATCATATAGGCCAATTATTCTCTCTTTTTAAATTGGAATCGTTGAAAATGCATTAGAAGACAAGGCTAGCCGAATTTATTGCTTCCAACTATCTTTAAACAACAACGCAGCGAGCAAACAAAAGAAGGCTAGGACAGTGCTGCTTTGATCTGTTTTTCATCGACTCGTTCCAACGCGCGTCCTTCCAGGATAGAGTAGATCACGAGTTGAGTAGTAAAGGTTTTGATAAGTGGAACTGCTGAAAGCAAATTAATTAACGTTGTGACAGCACAAAAAACAGGTTATGACAAATTTAAACGGGCATTACATTTCAGAAAACGAAACACTTTCACGCTTCCTAAGACTAACAAACACATTCAGTACTTCGTTACACGGCTTCGATTTGTACACAACTCCCATACCCGGCTCGGAATAGACCTGACAAGCCACCGAATGTACTGCATTCTGAGATCTTCGCACTCGTAAATGAGACATTCTCGTGAGGCTTCGACGCTTTGAAATTGACTTCCTCTGCCATAAATATCAGCTAGCAAGGATCCTTATACAGTTCTCTATCGGGTTCATACCTGGAGAACTAGGAGCCCATTCCCCCATCCAAAAATACTCGCGAGTGCATTTTGAGATGAGAGACGGAGCACAGTCTTGCTGCAGGACAGCCCCTTTCGGAGGTGTGTTTCTATTTACTGTTCGTAAAATACATCAGCACGCGCACATACTCAACAAATTTGGCCTCGTCGGATAGAACGGGGAGCGAGGTTTCTCCTCATTAAATTATTCCAGCCCAAACCATCACCCCGATTACGTTCTGGTGCAATGAAAAGAGGGGAGAGGAATGCAGGAATATCACCAATAGCAGGCAATACTGTCTATTCCGAAAACGCAAACCGATTTTCGTGGGTAAAAACGGTGCGGTGCCACTTAGACTTACTCTCCCACCACATCTTCGCTCATTTTCATCTGCTACGGAAATGATGACGAGTCGAATTCGAGCACGATTTCAAGTGCCCAAGTTCCATGTGCTCATGTTCAGACTGAGCACCCTGCACTGTACGTAATGAAACACGCACTCCAATTGAGTGCAACACCTTCCGAGCCGTCATTGCTGGCTTACGAATATAATTGGTCAGGTAATGAACAGCTCTTTCTCATAGTTCCCAGCTTTCCACTCCATCTAGCTTGTCCCTGTTTTTTTTCAGCTTCAAATAGCTTGCACTTGGTGCGGAAATCTTTGGTTAACTTGGAAATACTCATTGTGTTGAACTTTTTCATTACTAATGATTGAATTGGTGATTCTTTTCTCTCGTTGAGCCAGCTCTCCTCACTCATGTTAGTGTCCGAATTTCCTCTTTCTCGTCGGCGGATACGACAACAGCTATGAATTATTATGGAGTTTCATGGGATGCATGGCATAGAGCACCTAGTCTTGCTGTGTTATCAACAAAATTGTTCGATATCCTGAATTGTGACGCACGTCAAAATGTGTATTCACCTGTTTTTTGTGTAGTCACAACGTCATCCTAATTGCTTTCAGTTGTCTCTCTTTTTTAAACGCTTCTGATCATCTTTACATTCCAACTCGAGCCCTGTTCTACCCAGGATAGACGCAAGTTCGAAAAAGAATCAAGATGAAACAGGTAAAAATAACACCGTCTTTACCATTTGGCACGCAGCGTAAAAGCAGTACACGGAAACGAAAGGTTTTATGTTTTTGATTTGATACTGACATCCCAGGAAATTTTCTGTTTTCGTAATCAGGCGGTACTACTGATTCATGTTCTAGAATACTGAGACCCATACCCAGCGGAATCGAATTTAACTATACTTCGAAGTAGGCCACTATAACCTCTGGTAAATCGTGCTTTTTGCATTGATCCTTTTCTATCCTTTTTTTAGAACCCCTTCATTCTGCGACCAGGAAGACAGTAAAAGCAGATAAATCTGGAATTTGCTGTTTTTTTATCAGGCTAGTTTCGTTTTCGATTGCTTTTTCATTAACCAGGAATCATTTCTAGATCATAATAGAACTAAAAAATTCTTTCGGTGTGTACTAATCCTCTCTGAAAATAACTTCAAACTAAAACATGGTGAAGAGCAATACCCGATAGCTAGAAACCTAAGTCCTATTCAAAGTAAAACGATCGTGCAGATTAGGGTGGAAATATAAGCAAAAAATCTTTAAAATTCTCTCGGAATACTAGGAGGAATCAGAATAGTACGAGATAATAAATGGGAGTCCTAAACTCTGCATTTCACTGTGCTACCTTCGCATTTACTCAGATAATCTGTGAATAGGTCATCTGGATCCCTCTTTCAGATCGGTTTCCAAATAATCAACCCAATCTGAAACTGTTGCAGAAAGAAAATGATAATGTTCTCTCTTATTCACGATTCCGTCTTGCTAAACTATCACAGTTTTGTGACCAGTCAAAAATCTGAAGAGTAGTTGTGAAGGTATAAAAATCACTGTTTTGAAAGAGGCTTATGTTTTTAGTCTGCTTATGCATTGTCATCCACTACGAAAGTAGGACATACTGTATGAAATTTTCAGTCAAATTCCCATGTACGTTATATTCTGAAAATTTAAGGTTGTGTAACATGCGATTCTAATCAAAGTCTAGGATGTAGGAACGAACTGTCCATATATTTCCCGCAATACTCCCTAATTGCTAAAGATGACCCAAAATATTCCTCCATGATTCGATCGAAAAACAATGATGCCGAACTTTTCTATCAAATTTCATGCATATCGATAATCAATAACAAAATTACATCTACAAAGTCTGGTCAGAATATGGGTCTAAAACTGCGAATAACGATTTCATAAAAAAATCATGAATTTTTGCAGATTTAAGATTACTCATTTCTTACTTCAGAAAAGTGATGGACAGGACACATTCAACCATCCCTTGATTACTTTAATCAGAATATTCACAATTACTCAAAACATCTGATCAGAGAATATCTTTTTGCTAAATCTTAGCACTTTGCTTCATAACAAAAATTTTACTATTTCCGACGCACCGAAAAGAAAGGCATCAGATAAAATATTTAAAACCCATTTCAAGCTGAGCATACAAGATGATTACAACGTTTTCGCAATTGCTTTCGGTACAACGATGCAGGAAATGAGCAGTATCTGTTCGACAAACGTTAAAGTAAAGCAATATGCCAGAGCAAATTATTATTGAAATGAGTAGTTACCATATTCCGTACCACTCTCATATCCTTCTCCGCAATTCACATATAATTGAGTTGAATCGCCGTACGAATAGTCACAATTAAAGTTAGAATTTCAGTTATTTCAAGTATTAGCTGAACAATTCCTAGCATAGATGAATAGCTCAAGATCATCTGATTTCAATTCAAAGTTTTCGAATGAAGCGAATCGGACCGGAATATCTATGCCCCTAATATTTGAAATAATAGATGTTAGAGACATTCGACTTGGAATAATTCTTTTCTTGAGTGCCAAGCTCAGCAGAATCTCGTAGTACCCCACAAACGATTCTAAAGCTGTTCTACTTCCGGCTACGGTGCTACCTGAAACAATCCGTGGGTTGGGAGATAGATATTCTTCGTGGTCCTTCATATTTCCAAGAACGTCTGACATATTAGTTTTAGAATCGAAAGGACTTCCTATGACCATTGGATTGAGCAACAGATTTCCACGTATTACATGATCCGAATTATTTGATAGCATTTGAGATTGAGCTCGCTCATACTGAACTTGAGGATCGATCCAGACAAAATGGGTAGAACGGGCAATATTTGGTCCCACCTTCCCTGACAATGAATTTCTTGATACTTCACGAACCAACAGTGGTGTGATGAGTTCTCGAAATAGGGAAGCTGAGCTACTCCAAGTACGATTATTTGTATCATCATTCAGTAATTCCAGGTTCTTGGATCCAATTGTCCTTGAAATTAGATCGATTTCTGAACTTTCGAAGAAAATGATCGACTTGAAGTCTTTTTCTGTCCAACTATACATTTGCTTTAACAATTTTTTGACTTTTCGAGTAATTTCCGGCGTGCTGTACACTACGTTGTCGTAAAATCGAAGGTAATTTAACAAAGAACAGAATCGTTTGATCTCACGCAACATCGATTTATCATCCTTCTTCGATGAGTCGGAAATGTGCGACACAAAGGTTACCTTCATATCTTCGGGATCCACAGGAAATTTAGACAGTGTTGCACTTATCCATGATTCTGATAAGTCTTGAAATAATTTGAACCAATACGCTCTCTTTTCCAATAATTCGTCGATTTTACAATCGACATCCTTGCGAATAGCGGTCACGATTTGAGACTCGGATAACTTCATGGCATCCTTGAAATAAAACTGCTGAATGAATTTCACGGGAAAAATGTCGCGTATTTTTCTCCCGTAGTCATGGGACATTTTGCAGTTTCGTTGATAAGTTCTGAAATAGCTATGTATCGCACCATTTACATCATTATGCAATCTTCGCCACGGGGAATATACCTTGTTGAAGAAACTTTCCTCTCCAATTTCCTTGTGTTGGAAGAGGCCATGTGGAAGCGCTATAACGTACTGTTTCTCTGCCCAGTCGGATTCATACCTGACCCAGTTCTCAAATATGGGAATTCTAGCGCTGGGATCAGATTCTCGGATATCTTTCAAGTGTTTGCCGTACGGAATTTTCAAAGCATCGCGATACCATTGTTTTTTGAACATGACGGGATTGTTGGTCCATTCACAATACTCGGAATTGGCGCACCAAATTTTCTCTCCTCGCAGAGAATTGCCACATAATTGAAATACACTTGGATACGTTTCATTCAAATTATCCATCCATTTGTGAAAATTGCACACTGTCGGCTTATTGGTCACCATCACATCATCTTCGTGCCCTTCACCATGAAGTCTGCCGAAGTCAGGTATACCCGGGTTCTCTCTGTGTCGTAAGCGTACAGCATCAGCGATTCCTTCTACTAACATGGAAACGCTATTTTCTAGTTCATTTTGCACAACACGGCCTGATTCTATCAATGCCCAATCTTTTTCTAGCAGTAGAATGATATCATTTTGTGCTAACTCTGAAGCATTCCCTATCGCTAGTCCTAGAGGCATATTTTCTTCTGAATTGATCAAATTTATAGTCGATTGCTCCCAAACCTTTTCCTTCAGTCTAGGAATTTTCTCGAAGAAGGAATCCTTGTCCTCACTAGACATACCATTCATGAAAACGACAAGCTCTGATACGAATGGCACTAGTCCATTTTGTTCCCATGTTTGTAAAGTAGAGTTGAAGGTTTCGTATTCTCTGTGAAACAAAACAACCACAGAAATAGGTGGGCGAGAGCCTTGGCTGGCTACCAACCGAGATCGAATGTGTTTAGCAAACCAATCGGCCTCCCTATTGTAGAACAAAAACGTGCAAGTGGTGAGAGTAAGCAGCACGAACAAAGTTCTTGTCGAGAGTGCCAAGCGGCTACGACAATCTGGCATCTTAAGAAAGTGCAAGCACTGAATCGTTCGTAGTCGATGAATTAATTGAACACAAAAATTGGCCCGAGTGAAGGCAAAACCAAGTATTTTTCCATAATAATGTGATTTCGTTATATGGAAAATGGACAATGGACTTTTTAACTGAAATAGCCGCTCGATTTCGTAAATTCCACACATCAATGTGAACCAAGATCTCATCAAGGTGTACGTTCGGTAAGTCAATAACAGCCAATCTTAGAAGTTTCATAATTTGAAATGCATCCTAAAATACTATGCACTGGATCCTCAAAATTTCATTGTCAGGAATTGTAACACGTACGCTTTTCTGACTACTGCACCACTAACTTAGTCTACCGTGGTTTCATTTCAGTGAACAAAGGATGAGATCCGATTCACTCAATCCAGTCAATGACAAACACATGTACGGTACAGTACCAGTCGATAGAATCTTCCATGGTTGCCAATAAAACAATGCGCACTCGGGAACCAAATGACGCAATGAGCATTTAATCGACAATTGACTACCGGCGCAACTAGCTCTAGCTCTACTTCATCGCGCCGCCTCTATCGCAGCAATTGAGACATATCCCACGCATGTTGGAGTGATAAAGGACCCCTATGTTCAAGTGAACAATACCCGATTCATGAAATGAGGACCAAGTGCATCCCCTCCACAGAGAAATAAGATTCACACGCCTTTACTCCTCCTTCCTCATCCAGCGGGCATAGCCAGACTTGCCAGCACGGTCGGGGTGGCACAGTTCATCGGGGAGCATTCGCGGGCCATCGACGGCGACGAAGCCGACGGGGGGTAAGATCTGGTTGAAGAGGTCGAGGGAGACGGCGTGAGGTGGGCCGTCGTCCACGTCGCGGTCGACGATGGGGAAAATGAGGGTGACGAGGAAGCCGCCGGGGGCGACGAGCTGGGCCATGCGCTGGGCCCACTTGGTGCGGAGGGCGGGCGGGAGCGCGCAGAGGAACGTGTAGTCGAGGACGAGGTCGAAGCGTGAGCCGAAGTCGTGCGTGAAGAAGTCGGCGCACACGACGTGGTGGATGCGGCGCGGCAGGTCGAGGTGGTCCAGGTAGTCGCGCGCGCTGCGGCACGCGCGCTCCGAGATGTCCACGCCCACGACGCGCGCGTAGCGCCCACTGCGCGCCACCGCCTCCAGGTCGTAGCCGCGCCCCATGCCCGGCACCAGCGCCGCACCGCGCCCCACCGGCGCCCACCCCGCGTCCAGCTCCGCCACGAACGCCGGCGCCGCGCTCTCCTTATCGAAGTACTCCCCCGGCTGCACGCCCCGCGCCCAGAACTCCTCCCAGAACTCGCCGTCCACCGTCATCGCGTCGTTGACCCCAGTGGATGTGTGCGGCCGTTGCTTTATACCATCGCAATGGTGCTCATCGTTCGCGTGGGTGCGTGTAGACACGTCGGCAATCTTGATTGGTTACCGGTACCTTGATTTGGGCCTTGCTCGCATTAGATGCGCCCGTCATGTTGACAAGTGTAGTGTAGGTTTGTCACAGTGGCGAGGTCTCGTGCACAATGGAATGACATTCAGGTTACAACTTCGAAGTTTGATCAGATTTCCTTCCATCATCGACGACTTGGTTGCTCGAGATGGAACTCGAGCACTGTAGCTCATTTCCGCTGACCAAGGATTTACTGGATCATTGAAAATCCACAAGTTGGACCGTACCTGTACAAGTGCACACATTCACACAGTACGCACTAGGGTTGTGCTAGAAAACTGTTGTCGTACAAAATAAGACAACTCATTTTATATTAGTTGGTGAAGAAAGCATATAACTCCTTGCTAAAATGCAAGTTGAGAGGTAGAGCGCACTCACATTGCTGCAAGTGTGCACCACAATTGAAACAGCTACCAGTAGGCTACGTCGCACTCACAATACGCGCAACAAGCACGTTGTTCTTCTACAGTATATCGTCGAATTTATCCAGCTGAAGGATGAAGGTCGATGTCTTTAGCGTTGTTTCGGGGGTGCGAGAAGAACCGGCGGATGACCTAGTGCGCCTGTGGTAGTCATTTTCGAGTCGCCATGACACCATCGCAGCGATATTATTCATGGAACAAACGGGACAGGGGAATATTTCGGGAGTAAGCGCAAGGGAATGCAAGCGCGAAGCGCGTAGGGAGAAGCGAGAAGACGAAAATAACGTAAGCGCGGCACTTTGCGCACGGCGCGACAACCAGCGTGGCAATTTACAAATCGAAAGGCGCGAAGTAAACAAAGTGGCGTGCGGAGCGATGCGCGTGGAGCAACGAGGCGAACGCGAGCGAAATAAATGAAACCAGAACATAGTTTACGTGTTACAGAGGGGAGTAACTTATCGCAGCTTGGAAGAGATGTGGAGCAGCACGACGGCGGCGATGTAAATCAGACTGGTGAGAAGCACAGCCATGGGGCCGACTTTGAGTCCCGGGGCGTCGTCGGCGTACATGCGCACGGAGAACGACGACGCGCTGCCGCCCGCATTGGCGCGCCCCACCTCGTTCGAGGCACGGCTCGCGCCGGAGCCCGACGAGCCGCCGGCACGGCGGCGCAATCCTGAAGATGGTCCGTTTCCTGCCATTGTGTGTGTGCGTGTTGGGTGTTCGGTGTCGATTCAGACTGGGGGGTTGGGTATGGATTATAAGTTTACGAAGTCAGAAACAATCAACTTTTATTACGCCCAATCATTGCTGTAGGGTGGGCACATAATCATCAGGCATTACAGTAATCCTTAACTAGGTGTTCTATTTACCACACTTTCATGCTACTTAATGGATTTACGATGTGTGTTGGAATTCGCATATTGTTCCTTTCTCGCTCTAGTCATGGCCCCGTCGATCCCCCACCCTATTAAACTGCATGGGCTGTGAACGTGAAATGGGTGTATGTGTCAGGAGGGTTTTGCGTTTCTATATGAGTAGTGTAGCTGAAGCCATATTTAAGTAGTCGGTAATTGCCATTGAAATAGGGAAGAATAGGCATCGTCAATGATGAAGTGCACCACAAAATATGTTAAGAATCGATTCTCTCGCTTACATCACCTCACCCCTGAAAATCCCATTAAAAACGTAGCATACGCACTAGAAATTGGCGAGCGTTGAATTCCGATTCTGTTCTTCAGCGAACAGGCCAAGAGAGTGAAAGTGCTGGAAAAGGCATTTCAATGGAACGGAGCGTGCTTATGTATTGGGCTAGAATAGTGTTATCGAGATGAGGCCGAATTTTCCCTTCCTCACCTTTGCGACTACCACTTATTTAGACTAACAAGTTGACGATCACAATAGCCGCGAATTGCATGCGCCTCAAGGAGCGCTTTGCTTGTTTACAGTTAAAGAAACGATTTGTAGTGTACAGGTGTACAGTGGTTTACTTCCGCAATAGTGCGGTATGCACTCATCCAGGCAGAATTTTAAGTTATATTTATCCCATTCTTGCCACGCGCTCAATCCGATTGTGCACTGTTGTATAGTGTGGAATACAACAACGCTAAACCAATTGGTCATGCACCGCAGGTAAGAGTGCCGAGTACAAGCACAATGTGAGGGCTGAAGTGGGCATCGTCATGGGAGCCGAGCGCCAATACACCGAAAGCGGCAACCTCCAACAGCAAGCGGCGTAGGGCAAGGTGCACCGGATTCGAAGTCGAGTGTACGGGTAGACATACCTCGACGACGTAACGTCAACACGACAAAGCGGTGTAGCCAGGCCACGATGGGAGCATCCGCGTCGAAGTCCAAGTTCACTTCACCAGAGGGGGGACAGCCTTCGAAACGGGGGCGCGCGCCGCACACCCTGCGCTCGAGCAGCCAGCAGGCTCGGGGCACTCCGCCGCCACTCGACGCCGAGCGCGTGCACGCGAGATGGAAGGACGTGCTGTCGCCACGGCGACGCCACCGCTTGGCGAGTAACACCGACGACTTCTCGTCGCCCATCCTGTCCACACCCGGCGCGTCCGGCGACTGCGAGACGGCCGCACCCGCCACCACCACGGCAGATTCGTCTCCCACCAACGTGCAGCACCTCTCTGGCAACCGGGCGCCCGAGCTGTCGCCCAAGGCCGCCGCCATCGCAGCCGCTACCATGGCTGCCGCCGCGGAGGAGGCGCGCGAGGACGCAATCGCCGACCTGCCCGACCGCCCCGAGGAGGTGCGCTTAACCGGCGCCGCCGCCGTAGCGCAGAAGCGTCGGGCGCGGCTCGCCGCCGCACAGTCGGAGAAGGAGGCCAGTGGGGGTGACTTTGGGCTGTCCAAGTCGTGGCTCATTGATCGGGACACCATCACGCTGGGCAAGACGATAGGGCACAGCTCGTTCGGGACGGTTTGCGAGGGCCGACTGAACGGCACGAAGGTGGCGGTGAAGACGATCAAGCGCGGGAGTGGGGACAATGGGGATGACGACGCCACGATTGCGAAGGAGTCGGAGTTCAACTGCCGCCTGCGTCACCCCAACATCGTGTTGTTCATGGGCATCGCGCTGACGCCGACCGAGGTGTGCATCGTGACCGAGCTGATGGCGCGGGGAAACGTGCGCGACCTGCTGGTGCCGGGGCCGGGCGGGCGGACGGTGAAGCTGGAGCTGGCGCTGCGGCTGCAGTGGGCGGTGGACACGGCGCAGGGCATGGCGTACCTGCACTCGCTGACGCCGCCGATGATCCACCGCGACCTGAAGACCACGAACCTGCTGGTGGACCGCGGCATGAACGTGAAGATCTGCGACTTCGGTATGTCGCGCATCCAGGCCGACGACAAGATCATGACCGCCGTCGGCACCGTGCAGTTCGCCGCGCCCGAGGTCCTCAAGCACGAGCGCTACAACGAGAAGGTCGACATCTTCTCCTTCGGCACCGTCATGTGGGAGCTCTACACCCGCGCGCCCGTCTTCGACAAGCTCCCCCAACTCGCCGTCTACCAAGCCGTCATCGGTGGAAACATGCCCGATGTCGACGACAACTGCCACCCCACCTACAAGCAGGTCATGCAAAGCTGCTGGCTGCGGAATCCCAAGGACCGTCCCTCGTTTCAGAACATCATCGAATCCCTCGCCACCTTGGTAGACGCCGAAGATGACTAGACGTTTCCTTGCTGGGTACTCGCATTTTCGCGCTCGCTTGAGGTTCCCCTCGCCCGGGGCTTTGCTTCCCTCTTCGCAATCATCCTACTCCTATTCTCTTTCGCCGCATTTCAGTCTTCTTGTAAACTCGTCCTAATATTCGTCTCCATGAAGCCCTCGTACACTCGTATCGGACTAAATCTTACCGATTCTATGTATGTGATAAGTTCTGCTTTCAATACCCGAGAAGACGGCAGTAATGCAATTTCACAGTGACGTTTTGAGTAGAGGAGTGGGAGTCACTGGAAAAGAGGGACAAAAATTGGTTCAGAGGCTCTTCGAAAAAGGCCTGATTGTACATATTCCAACTCGCATCGCTGTGTTTTGAGATCAGTAGTTTATTGAATTCGACAGACTACTTTAAACTTGGTACCTTCATTGAATTCGTTGAGCTTTGCTTTATCTGAGAAGGACCAGGTTTCAGTTATGAAAGTGTTTGAATCAAAACTTTCAAGTGCTTGCGACCGTCTATCGCGTCTATCGAATTACAAAGGATTCTTTTCTAAATGAGGTATCAAAAATTTGAAGTGGAAGTCACGTAATTCACTGTCCTAAAACCCGTCAAGTTCTCAAGAACAGTAGGATATCAATGCCATGAAAACGACCATCTATCCGAGTCCGCTCGAGACTCACGGGAGCGTTCTATACATAACACCAGGCTTCGCGACATGTTTGCGACAGTGGCGCTCTCCTTTCGTACCTCGGCGGTGGGAGCACGATGAATCGAAGAAATCCATTCAAGAGGAGGGAGAGGGAGAGCACGGACTCCGACGACTACATCGAGGAGGTGCAACGCCGTGACATGCCCCACAAGAAATGGGGCTATAACGAGGATTGGTCTGCCGACCGCGCTCTGCTCTACTCGGGGAAACGCGACAAAGTCGAGCCGTACAAGCCTCATCCACTAATCGTTCCGAACAAGCTTCAGAATTACATCGGCGCTGTGCTTCAGGCGCTCTCCGCGATTCCGAGTATTCAAGAAATCTACGCCACCCGTCCGGCGCAGTACGTGGAGAATCAGTCGTTGTCCGATCACATGACAACATACTTCATGATGCAGAGGCATTTCGATCACGGAGTGCCGGTGCCCATCGATGGCCCCGTTCACGCGCTCGTACGCAAAAACACTGTATGGGGAGCAAACAAAATGCAAGACGCCGGTGAATTGCTCAAGGAATTGCTTGCCATCCTCATCGAAGAAGTGCACGTTGGGAAGCATATTCCCTCTCAGGGTACCACGAATCAACTTCGCAGGCGATTCTCAAGATTCGGCGGAACACTTCGTCGCAAGGTGACCAACCTCACGCAGAACTCGATGGACATGGTTCGTAAAAACAGTCGACCCGAAGTCGTGGGTCCTTTCGACGAACGTCCATGGGATGGACCGACAGGTTTGCGTCTTCGTCGAACGCAGCTTCCGATCAGCGACGACGAGCAAGAGGAGGTGAGGGCGCAGCAATCCTTGCCAGTTCCCCTGCCGAGCCGTGGTGGCACTGGCCACGGAAGTTCGAGGGGCCTCCGATTGACGGAAAACAACGGTGAAGCTTCGAGGGCCAATTTAGACTTCTCGATAGGCTCCTTCGCGAGCAGGGGAAGGGAAGCTGGAAGCATCAGCGGCCAGCATGTCGATCGTTATGCAGAAGCTTGGGAAGCTGCGAGCGGCAAACTGGCAGAAAAGGGTGGGATCATTGGCGCCTTCACTCACCTCATTCAGGGATCTACAGTCGAAGCATTCACTTCCAACGTGACCCAGCATCGCAGGTCTGGGGGCGAAATTCCTTTCACCGTGCTCGACATTCCGCCGTACGTACTGACCAACGGCACCCTGGGAAGTGTGAAGGACAGTCTGAAAAGCTATGCGGCGCTGAAAGGATACGATGGGGGTCCAGGGCGCGAAGCGCTGAATGTCCGCATGGAAATCGAGATTCAGCCACGAATCTTGTTCCTGAAGATCGACCGCTTCACACTGTCCAGGCGTGCCGTACACCAGTACGATAAGATTCCTCATCATGTCGAGTTCGAAAACACTCTCGACATTTCGCCGTATGTGTATCAAGGTGGATTGAAGCCGGGTGAACAGCTGGAGTACGAGCTTTGTGCTGTTATTGAACATGTTGGACCAAAACTCAATAACGGCTCACACTACAAGACATATTGCAAGGCGTACACTGGGAAGGACAAGATGCCTGAATGGTATGAATGTCGAGATGGAAACGTGCGACTTGTGGCCGCGGCGCAAGCTTTCAGTGCCCAGGCATATATTTTGGTCTATGAGAAGACAGGCTTCGAATGGGGTGAGTTTTTGAGAAACAAGATTGACAGAGAGACCTCCAGGAAATCCGCAGCGAGACGCAATTTGTTGAGATCCAAGTCTCCTGGGCCAGGCCCGAGTATGGCAGGAATACGCAGAACTAGATCGCCTGTACCTGGACCTAGCAGCAACCCTACACCGCTTCGAGCACAGCTCTCTAGTGATAGACCTGGCAATCTCGAGCCGCTTCGACCTCGGCAGTCTGCTGCTGGACCAAGTAACGTCGCACCGATTCGAACTCGGCCCTCTGCTGCTGGACCCAGCAACCTTGCACCGCTTCGAACTCAGGTCTCCGTCGATAGACGTAACAACCTTGCACCGCTTGGAACTCGGCCCTCTGGTGCTGCACCCAGCAACCCTGTGCCTGTGCCGATGAGACCTCGGCCTTCTGGCGCTGGAACCAGTAATGCTCAAGGGATTGGCCCTAGAGCAATCAATATCATTCCAGATAGACAAGCATCAGGGGGTTCGAGACCAGGTGCCTTCCCTTCGCGCAATTCGAGACAGCGTAACTCGCGGAATCCAAGGAACTGAGAATGTGCTATGAAAATTTTGTAATTGATCATTAAATTTGTTTTATGCTTGTAAACTTGATCCGCATGCCTACATGCTAACCCTGTTATTGAGTAGATAATCTGTGCCGTTAGGGGATGCTTCAAAATCGTAAGCGAAATCTGAATTTGCATATTTCGCGAGAATAATATAAAAACATAGGTGTGATAAAATTCAAGTGGACTTGCTGCTTACGTTTCGAACATGATCTCGATGTTATCGTACTGAAATTTAATCAGGAAAGTATGGAGAAGCTAATGCAGGATAGATACCGCTTTTCGTGGCATAAATTCAGTGGTCGATTTCATACTATCCTTCCTTAATTCGTTGAAAATG
>JAAUYH010237209.1_pt1 | contig 18294 bp, 16 predicted proteins | sample 7278061 | NCBI WGS metagenome assembly JAAUYH01 (sample SAMN14350203, study PRJNA611818) | marine sediment metagenome | isolation source: surface marine sediment (0.6m) | place: French Polynesia: Moorea | collected 2018-08 | reverse complement strand
GTGACCATATCGAGATCGCCATCGCCATCCATGTCGAAGGCCGTGGCAGCGGCGGTCATCAGGTAATCCTCAAGCCCGAAGGGGCCCGAGGCCTCGGAAAACGTGCCTTCGCCGGAGTTGTGGAAAAAGAGGTTAGAGGGGCTGACCTCGTTCGGGACCCAGGTGCCGTTGACGATATAGACATCCAGCCAGCCGTCATTGTCGAAATCCGCCACCTTGGTGTCCCAGGACCAGCCGCCCACCTCCAGCCCGCGGGTCTCGGCGGTATCGGCATAGACGGCGCCGTCGGCCTCCAGCAGCACGTTGGAGCGCAGGATTTGCTGCACACTGGCCTCGGCCTCGGCGGCGGTGACGGCGCGGATGGGCAGGAAATGCAGATCGCAAAAGCTGCGCGGGCGGGGCTGATCGACGGGGATCAGGTTGCAGACCTTGGGATCCCCGCGCTGGATCGCCAGATCCTTGACCAACATCGCCTTGCATTCCGCCTGTAGCCGGCCAGTCAGTTCCTGGCAGCGCGAGGCATAGGTCGGGTCAAAATTGTTGCCCGAGCGGTACCAGGTCTTGATCGCCATGTTGGTTTCGCAGGTGGCCTTGGCCTGCGGATCGGCGATGGCATCGCAGTAAAGCGCCAGATCCTGCATCTTGAGCCGTTCGCTGACCCCCGAGGACCGCCCCGCGATCTGGGCGAAGTACAGTTCCGGCATGCCGTCGTTCATCAGGTCGTCGACCTTGATTGCCATTGTGGTGGTGGTGGTGTGGGGCAGGCGGCGATCGGCATGGGCGATGGGGGTGAACCCGCCCGCGCCATCGCCGAGATAGATATAATCGGGGATCTCAAAGTCATTGCCGACCAGCAGATCGGCGGTGCCGTTGCGGTCGATATCGGAAAACAGGATGGTCAGGGTCTCGCCGGGGATGCCGGGCAAATCGAGACTACTCTTGCCCAGAACGCCGTCTTCGTTCCAGACGATGCGGTTGCGGCTTTCTTCACCGGGCACACGGCGATACCAGCCCGAGGTCCAGTTGCCCAAGGCGATATCGAGATCGCCGTCGCGGTCGGCGTCCGCCAGGCTGAGCGCCATCGCCAGCACCGCGTCCTCGCGGTTGCCCACCGGGGTGGGGACGCCGGCGAAGCTGCCCTTGTCGTTGTACCAGACAAACGTGCCCTGCCGGTAGGTGGCGATAACCAGGTCGCGCCAGCCGTCATTGTCGATATCGGCGAGCACGGCGTTGAAGACCGGCCAGTCCGCAATCTCGCCAAGATCGGCACTGATCCGGCTGAACTGACCCAAACCGTCGTTTTCGTAAAGGTAAAGCCCGGCCTCGGTGGAGGCGACGGCAAGATCGAGATCGCCGTCATTGTCGATATCGCCCGAACTGAGCGACCGGCCTTCCCAGAAGGGCGGCCACATATCGGCCATGGAGAACTCCAGCGGCTTGTCGATGCCAATTGTGCTGGCCTCCATCCGTGTGAATCCGGTCTCGGCGGCGGGCGATTTCGGCGCAAACGGCGTGGCGGTGATGGTGATGCGGGCGGCATCGTCGCTGGCCACAACCCAGGGGTCGGCCCCCGCCGCCTCGGCCGCCCAGAGCAGGCGCGGCGGGTCAGCCTGCGCCTCGCCGGTCAGCATCCGCAGCGCGCGGTCGGTCTGGTATTCGTGCCAGGCCTGCGCCCCCCAGCCCGCCAGCATGCCCATGAGCGCCACGGCCCCCGCCAGCATCCAGGCCGCGCGCAGCCCCACGGATCCGGCCACGATGAAGAAGGAATAGACACTGAACGTGCCCAAAGTGAACAAGAGCGCCATGACATAGCCCTGCTCCATTCCCACGGCGAGCAGGGCCCCGGCCATCACCACGTCAAAGCCGATGGGCACCGGCAGGAACACCCCGACCAAAGCCACCAGCACCAGCATTCCCAGCGTAAAGCCAAGCCCCATCACCGCGTCGGCGGGCAAAAAGATCGCCGCAATCGTGCCCAAGAGCCCCGCGAGCAGCATCAGCGGCACGGTCATCTTCACGATGTACCAAAGATTGCCCAGATAGCTGATCGCAACCGCGAGGACGGCCTTGTGGAACGGCTCGGGGGCGGGGGCGCTGCCGGCCGCCAGCTCGGCCTCGGTCCAGGTGTTCTGGATCAGTTTTTCCGGCTCAATCTCGGTGCGTGGCAGAAACCGCGCCATCAAGGGCACCAGCGCCAGGATGATGATCAGGCTGAGTGCGATCTTGGTCAGCGCCATGTAGAGCGGCAGCAGTGAAAACAGCATCGTCAGCACCACGATGTTGAGCGTGGGCGAGGCGATCATCGCCGAAAGCGTTGTCTCGGCCCTGAGCCCCGCTGAATACATACCCTTGGCAATCGGGGCAGCGCAGTTCACGCAGACCCCCAGCGGCGTGCCGATCACCAGACCGAGGAAGGAGTTCGAAAACCCGCCTTCAAAGCTCTTGCGCCGCAGATAACCCGCAGCGGTCAGAAAGGCCGCGGCAAAGAGCACGCCAAAGGTCATGCCTTTGCGGTTGGTGTTGATCCAGTTCATCGTCGACCAGAAGATCCGTTCCAGAATCCCCATATCGTCGGTGATCTGGAACCGGGCCTCGAAACTCAGTGCGTCCTCAAGCTGGATCGCACCCGACATCATCGCCTTTTCGTTCAGCGACGGGTAGCGCGAGCCGGTCCAGAACATATAGGCCAGAACGATGAGGATCAGCGCGGCAAGAAAGAAGCGTTTTTCAAATGGCGGCGCGATGAATTGGTTCATAATACCTCCAAGATGCGCAATCCCCTGCAGTATGCGCAGGCGCGCCGGTTCTGGCAAATACCTACAGGGTTTTGTGCCCCCTTTTTTATGAGCCTGCAGACCAGTCGATCCCCGTCAGGGCAAGGCTTTCGCGGAACGCCTCGTAGATCTGCGCGCGCTCTTCTGCGGTGACCTCTTCCGGTGTGATCAGCCGGTTGGCCGAATACTCCGACTTGGCGCGCGCGGTCAGCCGGAAATCGGCGATCCCCTGTGCGGCCAGCAGCGTCGGCAAGTCCCGGTCCAGCCGGTCATAGCGCAGCACATCGGTCACCAGAAGGTGCAGCTGGCCATCGCGGCGTTCGGCAATGGTGTCGAGGTGGAGGGGAAAATCGCCCGCGGCCACATAGCCGGACCAGTCCAGATCGTAACCCGGGGTGTGATCGGGCGAATTGCGCCGCATGTGGAAATGGCTGATGCATTTCTCGACCGGTTCGCGGTCAACGCAGATGCGCCGCATCCCGTCAAAGACATCGGCCCCCAGCCGGTCGCGGATCTTGGCCGCCGGCATGTGGTTCCAGTACCGTGCCTGACCATCGGCATCCTGCCAGTTGCGCGCGCGGTGCCCCGGTGCCGGGGGAAAAATCGGCGTGACGATGGCGCCCTCCTCGACACGCTGGCTGAGGTCGATCTCGATGCTGGTGCCGGCGGTTTTGGTGGTCTTGACGAAGATCAGGTTATGGCGAAACGACACGATGGCCATGCGATCAGGGGTCCTTTGTCCCGGTGTCATATCCGAACCGGTCGTGTCCGTCCTGCCCGGGCCGCAACACCGCCCTGTCGTCACGGAACGGCAGCAACACCTTTTGAACCGGGTTCCCTCCGGTCTTGGGCACGTGCAGATCAAGGAAGAGAAACGGGCTCGGGATCACGGGGGTTGAAAAAAGCAACGGGGCAGGCCTGTCAAGACAGCCTGCCCCGGAACGACACGGGTGATGTGTCTTATTCGCTGGAAAGCGTTTCCAGCTTTTCGTTCAGCCGGGCGATCTCGTCCTGCTGTGCCAGCGTGTAAAGCGTCAGCTCTTCGACCTTCTTGAGCAGGGTCATCTGCATTTCGCTCATATTGAGGCCGTTGGCATAGACCTCGTTGGCCGAGGGCACTTCGGGCAGGTGGCTGTTGGCCTCGATGAAGGCACGCACCTCGCTCAGCGGGCGCAGCTCGTAATCGTCGGCAAAGACATAGTCCGGCACGTTCAGCGTGGTTGTGCCGGAAATGAAGTTGCCTTCGACCGTGAGATTGCCAGTTTCGTCCAGTTCAAACTCGGGATCATCCGTTCCGGCCGACAGGCGCAATGTGTTGTTGTTGGTGATGGTCCAGATCTGGTTTGTGCCGGTCCCGGGGTTGAGGTTGATCATCGCCAGACGGACCGCACCGTCATCCTGGATGATCATGTCGTCACCGGCATTCGGGGCCGCCTGCACCGTGCCGCCATTGCTGATATGCAGCCGGGCGTTCGGGTTGACGCCCGCGCCGATGCCGATGTCATCGTCATCGTCGATCACCAGGCTCTGGCTGGACGCGCCGGGAATGATGCGGAAGGGCAGGGTGGAGCCGTTGGTGGCGTCGCGGATGAAAAAGCCCGACTCGTTGCCAGCCACGTCCCAGGTTTGCTGGGCAAAGCCCGAAGAGCCGTCCTGCTGCAGGCGCAGGGTGGGTGTGTTGCCGCTCTGCGCGTGCAGGGTGACCACCGGGGTCGAGGTGCCAAAGCCGACATTGCTGCCATCGGTATAGATCGCGTTGGACCGCGTGCCGGCCTCGATGGTGAGGGGCGTTTTGTTGCCGTCGATCTCGTCGACCGAGAACTTGTTCTGCCCGCCATTGGAGCTTTCGTTAAAGGTCAGCTGCCAGTCGACGGTCGGGAAGGACGCGGTGGACGAGGTGTCCTGCGCCTTGATCCGCAGGTTGTTTTCCTTGATCCGGATCGTGTCGAAGCCAAAGCTTTCACCGTTCACGCAGTCCTGGCCGATACAGGCCGAGCCGTCGACGATCAGGTCGTCGAGAAACACCTGGTCGGCCTGCGCCGTCACGGCCAGAACACAGAGCGCCGAGGCGCCAAGCGCCGAGGCCCTGAGCCGTTTCTGAATGGGTTTGGTCATTTCAATCTCCTTTGTAATGGCCTGTTGGGGATGGGGAACGGGGGGCTTACCCGTCCTCTTCTTTGATTTCCTTGGGTGTGATGATCACACCGCGTTCGACGACGAAGTGGCCGCTGGCATAAAACGGCACGGCCTCGGAATCGCGCTGTGCGTCGCCCCGGCCCTGGTCGATCGCGTTGACGATCTCGACCTGCTTTTCGGTCGCGGCGCGCAGCTCGTAACGATAGATGCCGTCCTGCGCCTCGGCGCGGTCCAGCTCATAGACCGGTGTGCCGCTCTTGGCTTCGATCGTGCTGACCCGGCCATTCGGAGCGGTCACGGTCAATGTGGCGTTGCTCAGCCCGACCCAGTTTTCGAACCAGACGGCGTTGGAATTGTGCTGCTGGACCGGATCGGCGGCAAAGGCGGCGGTGCTTGTCATCAGCAACAGCGCACCCGCCATGTAAGAAAATCTGGCAACGCTCAGAAGCTTGGGCATCAGGGACCTATTTGTTCAAACATCTTTTGGACGGCGGGAAAAACCACAAAAAGCCTATGCGAGAAACGAGTCGCAGGCAAAGAATTAATGAGAGCTTAACCTTTTTACCTGTGCCGGGAAACAGTCTTGGCATTTCGGTGGGAACTGTCGGGAAATGGCGGGTCAGCGCGCCTGCCAACGGGCGGCGGCGCGCGCCTGGGCATCGTTGATCTGGCCGGGGGTCATGCGGGCCTGCAGGGCGGTGCTGTGGGGCAGGGCGGCCTCCAGCCCGGCGGTGACGGCCAGGGTCAGCCACATCTGTCCCAGCACGAAATCCTGCGGCACACCGCGCCCTTTTATGTGCAACAGGCCCAGATTGGCCATCGAGGCGGCATGGCCCGTCTCTGCGGGGATCCTGAACAGCTCTGCGGCCTGGCGCCAGTTGGCCGCCGGCACATTCTCCCCCTGCACCAGAAGCCAGCCCAGCTGGAACTGCGCCACTGGATCGCCGGCCTGCGCATCGGCCTGCAGGTCGGTCAGGCCGGCCGTGTCCGTGGGCGGGGGGGCCAGCCGGGGATCGTAAACGAACCCGGGGCCGTCCGCGTCGCGCACCCCGGCACCGCCCTGGCGGTAAAGCGCGGCGGCGCGGGCCTCGTCATGAGCCACGCCAAAGCCATTTTCATACATCACCCCCAGATTGGTCAGCGCCTGCGGCAGCCCCTGGTCGGCGGCGGCCTGAAACAGCGCAAAGGCGCGCTCGTAATTCTGCGGCACGCCATGGCCGCGGACATAGAGCAGGCCGAGGTTGTTCTGCGCGCGCGCATGGCCCTCATTGGCGGCGGTTTCGTAAAGCCTGCGCGCCTGGGTGTAATCCTGCGCCACCCCGGTGCCGTTCTGATAGAGCAGGCCCAGGCTGACCGTGGCCTCGAGATGCCCGGCCCCGGCGGCCTGCTGGTAGAGCGTGGCCACCCGGGCCATGACCTCGGGGCTGTCGCCGCCGTCTTCCAGCGTTGCGGCCAGGTCAAAAAGATGCTGCGGCGCGCCCTGCGCGGCGGCCGCTTCGAGCCAGCGCAGGGCCAGGCCGCGGTCGGCCGCCACTCCCAGCCCGGTGGCATAGAGCCGGCCCAGCCGGTTCTGCGCTTCTGCATCCCCGGCTTCGGCGGCGCGGGCAAACCAGCCGGCGGCGGTGGCAAAGTTGCGGATCACCCCGGTGCCATCCTGATAGCGTGCGCCCAGGGCGCGCTGTGCGGCGGCCTCACCGGCCTCAGCCCGGGCGGTCAGCGCCTCAAGGCCGAGGGTCTCAAGGGTCTCGGCGGCGGCAGGGTTCAGCCCCAGGCAAAGGATCAGCAGCAAAACGGGCTGTATCAGGGTCGAAACAGCCAGATTTGCGCGCGGGCGGCGGGGTGTCATTGATCCGCGTCCGGCTGCCTCGGCGGGCCGGGTTCGTTTTCGTAATAGGCGCGGGCGGCGGCCTGCGCCTCGGCCACCTGTTCGGGGGTCATCAGCTCTGAAATCAGGTCGCGGGTCTTCATCGCGTCGTCGTCGCCCGCCGCCGCGGCCAGGTTGAGCCAGGTATGCGCGGCGACATAGTCCAGCGCTAACCCATGTTCGCCGGTGGTGTAGAATTGCCCCAGAACGCCTTGCGCGCGGATGTCTCCGGCTTCGGCGGCGCGCTGCAGCAGTGCGGTGCCGTCAGCGGTGTGCGCGGGATCCTCCAGCAGCAAGAGCGCCAGCGCGGTCATCGCGTTGCGCATGCCGGTCCCGGCCTGAGCGTCCAGCCAGCCGAGCGCCGCGTCGGTGTCCTCACCGGCGCGGGCGACCTCGACCACCCAGGGCACGGCGCGCTGCGGGGCCAGCTTGCCATCCAGCTGCCCGGCCACGGCCATGCGCCCCAGCCGGATCGCGGCAGTCCTGTCCCCGGCCTCGACGGCCTTGCGGTAAAGCGTGATGGCCCGGTCGATATCGGCCGCCGTGCCGCGCCCGGCCTCGTACATCGCCGCAAGCGCGGTGATGCCGCGGGGCAGGTCGGCCCCGGCCGCCAGGTCGAACAACCGGAAGGCGCGCGCATCGTCCTGCGCCAGCACCTTGCCCGAGACATGGGCCTGCCCGAGATTGTACATCGCGCCGGGGTCGCCGGCCTCGGCCGCCGCCTGCAGCCAGCGCAGCGCTTCGTCGGCATCGACCGCAACGCCCATCCCTTCGAGATAGCGCGTGCCGAGTTCCCGCTGGGCCAGCGGCAGCCCGGCTTCGGCGGCCCGGCGGTACCAGCGTAGCGCCTCTGCGGGGTTTTGGGCGCCCAGCTGCCCGCTCTCATAGGTCTGGCCCAGATAATACTGCGCCTCGATATGGCCGGCCTCTCCGGCGGCGGTCAGCCAGCGCAGGGCCGCTGCGGTATCGGCATCGGTGCCGCGGCCCCGGGCATAGGCGCGCGCCAGTTCGTATTGCGCCGCAACATGGTCTTGTTCGGCGGCGGCCAGATACCAGTCGAACGCCGCGCCCGGGTCGCTGTCCACCTGAAGTTCGGCCAGGATGAATTGCGCCTCGGCATTGCCGCGCGCCGCCGCCCTGTTCAGCAGGGGCATCGCCCGGCCGGTTTGCGGCGGGCGGACCGAGAGCAGGACCCGCGCCAGCAGGGTGGTGGCCTCGAGGTGGTTCTGGGCGACCGCCTTTTCCAGCCAACTCACCGCCGCGTCGATATCCCGTGGCCCGCCGCGCCCTTCCAGCAGCACACGGCCATAGCGGTACTGCGCCAGCGGTGTCCCCTCTTGCTCGGCCAATTCTTGCAGCCCCTCGCGCACAAAGACGTAATCGCCCCGCGCCCAGGCGCGCTCAATTTCGGCCATGGCGGGGAGCTGTTCAGTTTCGGTTTGCTGTGCGGCCAATGGCGCGGCCAGCGCCTGCACAAGCGCCAGAGTGCAAAGCATCAGGCGGCACGGGACGGGGGAAAAGAGCATGGATCAGTGCCTGTTTCTGGGATGCGGTGGCATCGTCTTGCAAAGGGATTTCGGGGACGGCCCGGCTTTAACATGTCCGAGACTAGCGCGCTTTGTGGGCGCGTGCGAGGGGAATCCGGGGCGCGGCAGAGGGGAGGGGCAGGCCATCTACGCACTCAACCAGTGCCGCCCGCCTGCTGCCACAGCCACATTGCCGCCGTGGCGGCACAAAGGGCCGCGCCGAAGGGCAGGGGACGCGTGCCATGCAAGCGACCGGGACAGAATCCCGCCCCAATCAGCGCCAGCAGGGACGCCATAAGCACCATCTGCGGCAGATCCCATGGCCCGACAAGCGCCCCCAGCCCCGCCATCAGCTTGACATCGCCCAGGCCCAGCCCCTCGCGCCCGCGCAAACTGCGATAGGCCAGGCGGATCATCCAGAACGCGCCCGCGCCGATCAGCGCGCCCCACAAGGCGGATCCGGCCGCGCCGCTGCTCTGCCAGACCCATGCAAGGGCCGCGCCAAAAAGCGCCAGCGTCAGCGCGTCGGGCAGGCGGAACCAGATCAGATCGGCCACCGCCAGCGCCAGAAGCAGCCACAGGATCCCCGTGATCAGCAGCATGGTGGCGGACCCGTCCCCCAGCAGCACCGCGATCACGGCAGCGCCGGTGGCGGCGATCTCGAGGTAAAGAAGCCAGGGCGGGATCGGGGCCCCGCAATGCCGGCAGCGGCCGCGCGCAGCGGCGAAGGACAGCAGCGGCACCAGGTCACGCGCGCCCAGCCGGGTTCCGCAGGCCCGGCAGGCCGACGGCGCGCGCGTCACGTCCTCGCTGCGCGGCAGCCGGTCGACCAGCACGCCCAGAAACGACCCCACACAGGGTGCCGCAAGCAGCAGGAACGACACAAAGACCCACATCTCCATGTCCGCGGTCTAGGCGGGGACGGCCCTCCTGTCCATCGCCGGAAGACCGATGGCCTATGACAGCGATTGCCCAGCCGCGGCCCCCTGCCTATCATCGTCCCGAGCAGAAGGATTTCGACGCAATGCATTATTCCGTACACCCCGCCGACGCGCCGCCGCAGAGCGCACAAGACCGTACCTCCCGGGATGCGGGCTTTTCGTTGCTCGAACTGATGGTGGTCGTGGTGATCCTGTCGATCCTGGCGCTGGTCATCGTGCCGCGTGTCATCGACCGGCCCGACCAGGCCCGCGCCGCGCGTGCGCAGTCCGACATCGCGGCCATTTCCAGCGCGATCAGCCTCTACCGGCTGGACAATTTCCGCTATCCCAGCACCGAACAGGGGCTGGCGGCCCTGGTCAGCCCGCCCACATCGCCGCCCGAGGCCCCGAATTGGGCGCAGGGCGGATATATCGACCGCTTGCCACAGGATCCCTGGGGCCAGCCATACCAGTACCTGTCGCCGGGCGTGCATGGTGATTTCGACATCTTTTCCTATGGTGCGGATGCCGCTCCGGGTGGCAGCGGAGCGGATGCGGATATCGGCTCATGGACCTTGGAATAGAGACCAGAACAGGCTCTGTTTCAGCCGGATTCACCCTGATCGAGCTTTTGGTGACCATCGCCGTACTCGCCACTCTGGCGGTGGGGGCCAGCCTCGTGGCGGCGCGATCCCCCGGCGGCGGGTCCGAGGCGGCGCGCTTTGAACGCAGCTACATGGCCACACGGCAGCTGGCCGTCGGTGGCCAGCAGATGCGCGGAATCGCCGTGACGCCGCGCGGCTTTCAATCAATGCGCTACGGCGCGGGCGGCTGGGAGGCGCTGGGGCGCGCCATCCGCTGGCAGGACCGCGTCAGCCTGGCCCCACGCGGCGCGCCGCAACCCGCCGGCTGGCCCGAGATCGTGTTTCTGCCCGATGGCCGCAGCAACGCCTTTTCGATCCGCTTTGGCGCCGGACGCCGCAGCACCGCCTGCGAAAGCGATGGCTGGACGGGGCTAACATGCGACGGCGGATAAAGGCTCCGCGCGGTCTGACACTGCTGGAACTGGTGGTCGCCGTGGCGGTGCTTGCCATCGGCACGCTGGCGGCCTTGCGCGCCACCGATCAGTCTGGCCGCGCGCTTGGCGGTGCCGAGGCGCGGCTGCTGGCCCAGCTGGTGGCGGAAAACCGGGCCGAAGAGCTACGGCTTTATGGCAGCGGCGGCGGCCTGCCCGCCCGCGTGGCCATGGGCGGGCGCGATTTCACCGTGTCGGTGAAGTTTGCCCAGACCGCGGCCAACCTGACCGAAGCGCGCATCACCGCCCGTGCTGAGACCGGCGAAGGCGCGGTCCTGGTCGCCATTCTGCCCGCGCCGGGGACGGACCCATGAAAACCGACCGGGGCCTCACGCTGATCGAGCTGGTTGTCGCCATGGCGATCTTTGCGCTGATTGCGGTGATGGGGCTGCAGGCTCTGACCGGGGCAATGCGCAGCCGCGACCGAATGGTCCAGATCGACACCAACAGCGCCGAACTGGGCCTTGCGCTCAGCCTGTTGCGCGCCGATCTGGGTGCGCTGGTGCCGATGCTCTTTCATCCGCCCGGGGGAACCCCGCGCTCGGCCCTGCATCTTGATGCGCCGGGCCGTGTACTGGGCCTGTCGCTGGCGGGCCAGCCCGCCCTGCCGCCGGAACCGGGCCCGGGGCTGCGGCGGGTGGAGTGGCGCTTTGACCCCGGCACCGGCACGCTCAGCCGCGCCGCCTGGCCCGCGCTGTATCCGGTGCCAAGCGCCACCGGCGCGCCGCCGATGCCGGTGCTGACCGATGTCACCAGCTGGGCGATCCGCAGCCACTGGCCGGAGCTTGGCTGGCTGCCGGGCACCACCGGCGGGCCGCCGCGCGCAGCGCCGGAGTCGTCGGGCAGTGACACAGATGGGGGTCGCAGCGCGACCCCCGAAAGCTATTCCAGCACCCTGCCACAGGCGGTGGAGCTGACGCTGGAGAGCCGCCGTTATGGCCGGATCGTGCTGGTGGAGAGCCTGAAATGAGCTCTGCGCGCCCCCGCCGTGACCGCGGCTTTGTTCTGGTTAATGCGCTGGTGCTGGTGGCAGCCCTGGCCGGGATTGCCGCGCTGCTGCTGGCCCGGGCCGAAGGCGCCCGTCAGCGCGCGGCCGAAACCCAGACCGCCGCGCAACTGACGCTCTATCTCGACGCGGTGGAGGCGCTGGCGATCAGCCTGCTGAACGCACCCAATCCCGGACAAGGCGCCGATCATCTGGGCCAGGCCTGGGCGCGGGCGGATTTCGACGTGCCGCTGGATCGCGGACGGGTGGCCGGCGATCTCAGCGATCTGCAGGGGCGGTTCAACATCAACTGGCTGGCCGACCCCTCTGACGCCTGGGCCCGCGCCGGGTTTGAGGCGCTGCTGAAACGGCTGGGCCTGGCGCCGGGGCTGGCCGATGCGGTGGCCGGGTTTGTCAGCCCCGAAGGCCCCGGCAATGCCACCGCCTATGCCCGCGGGCGTCCGCCCATTGCACCGGTGGGCGGGCCGGTGCTGATGCCGGCACAGCTTTTGGCGCTGCCGGAGCTTCGCGCCCGCGACCTGGACCGGCTGGCGCCCTTTATCGCAACCCTGCCCGGCGACAGTACGTTGAACGTGAACACCGCCCCGCTAGAGGTGTTGCAGAGCCTGCTTGAGGGCCTGTCCACCGCGCAGGCCGGACGTCTTGTGCAGGCGCGCGCGCAAGAACCGTTTGGGTCGGTCGAGGATTTCATCCTGAGGCTGGCCGATTTTGGCGGCGCGGGCCTGGTGCCCGAAGAGGTCGAGCCGCGGCTTGGGATTTCAAGCACCTGGTTTGCCGCAGAGATCGAGGCGCAGCTGGATGATCACCTGCGCCACAGACGCAGCGTGTTCGAACGCCGTCCGCTTCCCGCTGGCGTCCGGGTGGCGTATCGTCTGCGGCAAACCCCATGAGCGCAGGAAAGACCCGCCCCGTGACAGCCCGTTCCCCGATCCCCTGCCACGCGCTTGGCGACAGTCCCACACGTGGGCGGCATGTGGCCCTGGTGCCCGGGGCCGAGGTGCCTTTGCTGACGCTCGATCTGCCGGCGGGCCTGCGTGGGTCGGCGCGCGAAGATGTGGCCCGCCGCCAGCTGCGCGACCGGATCGGCGCCGGGGACGGCACGGTTGAGCTGCGCCCGTTCCACGCGCCGGGCGACAGCGATGGCTGGAACCGGGCGCTGGTGGCCGATGCCGCGCAGCTGCGCGCCTGGCGCGACCGGGCGGGCAAGGCGTGCCAGGCGGTGCTGCCGGATTACCTGGCGCTGCCTGCGGCCAAAGACCTGTGGGTGCTGCGACAGGAAAACGGCTCTGTTCAGGCCCGATTGGGTCCCGAAGACGGGTTTACTGCCGATCCCGAGCTGGCCCGGCTGATGCTGGAGCAAGCGCTGGACACCGTCGCTGCCGCGCCCAAGGCATTGCTGCTGCTCGATGGTGCAGACTGGGCCGAAACTCTGGCCGCCGCACGCGACATCGCGGTGATCCGCGATCCGGCGGCGGCCGGCGGGTTGGGCCTGGCCACCCCCGTGGTGCTGGGCCATGGCGAGCTGGGTTTTGACCTGCGCGCCGATCCGCGGGCGGCGCGCGCCACCTTGCGCCGCCGCGTGCTGCCCTGGCGCTGGCCGCTGATGGCCGGGCTGGTCGCGGCCGGGCTGTGGGGCGGCGCGCAATTTGTGGCCACGCAAAGGCTGGAAGCCGAAGCGCGCGACGTGCAGGCCGAAACGCTGGCCGTCATACGCGAAAGCTTTGTGCCCACAGGGCCGGTGCTGGACATCCGCACACAGGTCAGCCGGGCGCTGGCGGACCGGCAGGCCGCCGCGCGGGATTGGCAAGAGCGGATCTCGGCGCTGATGCTGTTTGCCCGGGCCGCCCGGGTGATCGGGGCCGGCCAGGCGGTGTCAGAGAGCTATCGCTACGACGATACCGGCCTGCAGGCGGTGCTGCGGCTCAGCGATTTTGCGGCAGCCGAGGCCCTGGTGGCCGAGCTGCGCGCCGCCGGCCTGACCGTCGCGGTCGACGATCTGCGGGTCAGCGACGGCACCAGCGGCGTGCGGGCCGAACTGCGTCTGGAGGCGGCGCCATGACGACACGGCTGATCGATCTTCTGGCGCGGCTTGCCCCGCGCGAACGCCGGCTGATCGGCGTGCTGGTCTTTGCCATCCTGCCCGCCGCCCTCTGGTTCGGGGCGCTTGAGCCCTTGCAGGACCGGCGGGTGGCAGCAGAAGCCGCCTTGTCCGAGGCGCGCGCGCTGCAAGGCTGGGTCGCCCGGCGCGCAGCCGAGATGGCCGCTTTGGCGGCCACCGATAACACCGGCCCGCGCGCGCCCATCGGGCTTTCTGCGCTGGAACAGAGCCTGATCGAGGCCGATCTGCGCGAGGCGCTGGCCGGTCTGGCCAACCGCGCCGGCGGCGGGATCGAGCTGCGCTTTGACGTGGTGGAGTTCACGCGGCTGATGGATTGGCTTGGCACCCAGGATCCCGGCTGGGGCTATGACATCACCGGTTTCCGCCTGGAGCGCCGCGAGGAGCCCGGCGTGGTCGCGGCGGAGCTGCTGCTGGCGCCGCAGGGATAAGGCGGCGCTGGCACTTTGGCCGCCGGTCGCATCACGGACACTCTACAGCGCCTTCAGACGCACCTTGATGCTGGCCTGCCGTCCGGCCAGCGCGCCCAATGGGTCGAGTTCGGGATCGTGTTCCAGCACTTCGGCGATTGCACCATCGGCCTCTTGCAACAGGCGTTTGCCAAGTGCGGTGTCACCCACCTGGATCGCCTGGAGCCCCAGCTCGTGCTGGGCGGTGGCGCGCACCGCCAGGGCCGCGCGGCGCGGGGTACCGGATTGACGTATCGCCAATTGCCCGGCCTCGAAGGCGGCGGCGTCATATTTGCCCGCGCGCAGCAGCGCATGGGCGTATTCCAGCCGAACGCGCGGCTCGAACGGGCCGGCCTGCGGCAAGAGCCGGGCATAAGACCGGCTGGCGCGCGCATATTGACCCTCTTCCAGCGCATCGCGGGCGGCGATGTAATGGGTGCGGAAGCTTTTGTCGCCAAAAGACATACCCTCGTCACAGCCGACAAGGGCCAAAAGCACAAGGGTTGCCACCCCGGCGCGCATGGTGCGGTTAATCTGCATGACCTGCTCGATTTAATTATTGGTTTTGTTTCTTGTATTTTCGGGCGAATTTACCACGCAGAGCGGTGTGCGTCTACGTCGGGCGCTGCCCCCTGCTGCAAGGATGTCACATGCGCCTCTTGGCCTTTGCCGTCACATTGGGTTTTCTGGCCGCCGCCGGCTTTGCCGGTCAGGCGCTGATCGAGGCCGTGCGCGGCCCGCTGCCTGCACCGGCCGAGGCGCCAGAGACGGCCGCGCTGGCCACACCTGCCGGAACCCCGGACAGCGCTCCGACCCGGCCACGCACCTGGCCTGCGCTTTTTGGTGACCGCGTCATTCCCGAACCGCAGCCCCCGGCCCCGCCGCCGCCGCCAGACCCCGAGCCTGAGCCGCAACCGCCCGCACCCCCGGTCGCGGGGCTGGGCTATTCGCTGCAGGGCGTGGTCAGCGACGGCACAACCCGCTGGGCGATCATCTCGCACCCGACCGGCGAGGCGCTGCTGCGCGTCGGCGATGCTTTGGGCGAGCATTACACCGTCAGCGCCATCGACGAGCAGGGGCTTTGGGCGGTCAGCGGACCCGAGGCAGACCCGCAACTGCTGGGCTTTGCCAAATAGGGCACAGGTCGCGAAAAGCCGCGCGCGGGAAAAGGTTAAGGATGCCATTTGCCGCGTAATCGGCTAGGGTGCCGGAAAAGCAGTCCGGAAACCGGACAGCGCGGACAGGCAAGCCGCGCAAAAAACGAGAGCAGGCAGAGCGGACAATGAATGGTCTGACATGGATGCGGGCGGCGCTGACCGCCCTGATGCTGGCGGGTGTGACGCTTGGCAGCGCGGTGCCGCTGCGCGCGCAGGTGGCGCTGGATCTGCGCGATGCGGATCTGCGCAGTTTTGTGCAGATCGTCTCCGAGGCGACGGGGCGCAATTTCGTGCTCGACCCGAATGTGCGCGGCACGGTCACGGTGCTGGCTTCGGGCACGATGTCGCCGGCCGCACTTTACGAGGTGTTCCTCAATGTGCTCGAGCTCAACCGGCTGACCATCGTCGAAGGGGTGGAGGCCGACCGCATCGTCCCGCTGGGCACCGCGCGCGAACTGGCGCCGGGCGCCGGGGGCGCGGGCGACTATACCACGCGGGTGATTGCGCTGGAAAACACCCAGCCCGCGGAAGTGGTCGAGGTGATCCGCCCGCTCTTGCCCGCCGAGGCGGTGATTTCGACCGTGCCGGCGGCGCGGCTGATCATCCTGTCGGACCGCACCGGCAATCTCAAACGCATCACCGACCTGATCGATCGGCTGGATGTGCCGCGCGACAACCCGATCGAGATGGTGCGGCTGAGGAATGCCGATGCCTCCGAGGTGCTGCAGGTGGTGCAGGCGATGAACCTGGTGCCGGATGGGGCCAGCGTCACCGTCGACCGGCGCTCGAACGCGCTGGTGGTGTCGGGCCCGCCGGAACTGCGCAACCAGGTGCGGCAGCTGGCCGGGCGCTTGGACACGCAGCGCAACACGCTGTCCAGTGCGGCAATCCAGCTGAACTATGCCGATGCCGCCGCGATCGCCGACGTGGTGCTGCGCGGCTTTGCCAATGCCGGTGAGGACGGGGCCGGGTCCGGGCAGATCCGCATCGTGCCCGAACCGCAAAGCAACACGCTTTTGGTGACCGCGCCGCAGGAACGCCTGCAGGACATCGCCGCCATGATCCGCCATCTCGACCGCCGCCCGACCCAGGTGCTGGTCGAGGCGGTGATCTTCGAGATGAGCGTCGAGGGCTTTGCCGATCTCTCCACCCAGTTCGGCGCCATCGTCAACAATGCGGTGGTGGGCGGGGTGCAATTCGCCCTAGAAGGCCGGCCCAGCCTGACCGGGCTGGTGTCTGCCGTGCTGAAGGGCGAAGACACCGATCCCGGCTCGGGCGGCACGCTGGCCGGGCTGCGCCAGCGCGGGGATGACGGCTTTGCCGCGTTTCTGTCGGCCATTGCCCAGACCAATTCCACCCGGCTTTTGTCGACCCCGTCGATCCTGACGCTGAACGGTGAAGAGGCCGAGATCGTGGTGGCGCAGAACGTGCCGTTTGTCACCGGCTCCTTTGCCACGGTGGGCGAAAGCGCGCTGCCGGAAAACCCGTTCCAGACCATCGAACGGCAGGATGTGGGCCTGACGCTGAACGTCACGCCGCAGATCAATGCTGATGGCACCGTACGTATGGTGGTCAAGCAAGAGGTCTCCAACCTGACCAATTCGCAATCCTCGGCCGGGGGCGAGATCACCGCGCGGCGGGCGCTGTCGACCACCGTGCTTGTGAAGGGTGGCAACGTGATCATGCTGGGCGGGCTTTTGGAGGACGGCTTTGGCACCGTCAGCCAGCGGGTGCCGGGCCTGTCGAATCTGCCGCTGCTGGGCGGGCTTTTCCGGGGCAAGAATGCCTCCAAGGATCAGCGTGTGCTGCTGGTCATGCTGCGGCCCCGGGTGGTCAAGACCGACAAGGAGGCTGCCCGGCTGACCCGTGAGCTGGCCCGCGATGCCAAACGCGCAAGCCTTGCCATCACCCCTCCGGATGTCGAACAATATCCGCGCACGCCCCAGGGGGTGCTGCCCTTTGACGGGGCAAATCTCAACCAACCGTTTGATGCCGGATTCATTGATGACGTCGCGCAACGCCGCAACCTCCCACCGCTCCCCAGCCGGCTCCGATTCAGCTCTGACTGAGGCGGCGCCCGCACCGGTCTCGGCGCGTCTGCCGTTTGCCTTTGCCCGCGATACGCAGGTGGCGCTGGATGGCGCGCGGCTGATCGTCGGCCCCGGCGCCAGCGCCAACGGGCTGCGCGAGGCGCGGCGCCGGGTCGGGCACGCGCTGACGATCGAAGAGACCGACCAGATGGGGTTCGAAGCCGCCCTGGCCCGGCTCTATCAGGGCGGCACAGAGACGGAAGACGACAGCGACGCGCTCAGTTTCGATCTTGAGGAAACCGCCCGCCCGAGCCGTGAACGCGACCTGCTGGAAGAGGCCGAGGACGCGCCGGTGATCCAACTGGTGAACCAGCTTTTGCGCCGCGCGGTGCTGGCCGGGGCCTCGGACCTGCATGTAGAACCCTATGAGGGGGGATTGCGCGCACGCATGCGGGTCGACGGGTTTTTGCAAACCGTGCTCGACCGCGCCGATGTGCCGGTCAAACGCATCGTCTCACGGCTCAAGGTGATGGCGGGGCTGGATATTGCCGAAACCCGCCTGCCGCAGGACGGGCGCATCCCGCTGCGGCTGGGCGGGCGGCTGATCGATACCCGCGTTTCGTCGCTGCCGGGCAATTACGGCGAACGCGTGGTGCTGCGGATCCTTGACCGCTCCACCGGGCTGATGCCGCTGGATGGGTTGGGGCTGACTCCGGACCAGGTAGCGCTGCTGGAACGGCTGTCGCAACTGCCCAACGGGATCATCCTGGCCACCGGACCGACCGGGTCGGGCAAGACCACCACGCTTTATTCGCTCCTGAAACTCGCCAACCGGGACGAGCGCAACATCGTCACCGTCGAGGACCCGATCGAATACGATCTGCAGGGCATCAGCCAAAGCCAGATCAATGCCGAGATCGGCATGAGCTTTGCCGCCGGGCTGCGCGCCACCCTGCGGCAGGATCCGGACGTGATCCTGGTGGGCGAGATCCGCGATGGCGAAACCGCCAGCGTCGCCGCGCAGGCGGCGCTGACCGGGCATCTGGTGTTTTCCTCGCTGCACGCCAATGGCTCGGTGGGGGCAGTGGTGCGGCTGCGCGATCTGGGGCTCGACAACTTTCTGATCGCCGACACCCTGCGCGGGGTGATCGCGCAGCCGCAACACTGCCCCCACCGAGCCATTGGCGTGCAGCGAGGAAAACACCAGATGCCCGGTCAGCGCCGCCTGCGCGGCGACGCTG
>JAAUYH010011943.1_pt1 | contig 18295 bp, 19 predicted proteins | sample 7278061 | NCBI WGS metagenome assembly JAAUYH01 (sample SAMN14350203, study PRJNA611818) | marine sediment metagenome | isolation source: surface marine sediment (0.6m) | place: French Polynesia: Moorea | collected 2018-08 | reverse complement strand
CAATGAATGTAATACTCTGAAATATATCTAACGTTCCTTAATTTATCTGTTCAACGTGTACAGCATCGGGCACAATAAGTCCCTGGGCACAATTAGCCCTCCAGGAAGGTAGATTGACCCCAGAAAATTAATTGTGCAATTGATTTCCTTCTTCCATACTTGTTCATCGTATTGCACGAAAATGGCGAGAAGCACTATCATAAAAGATGAGAACACGCTTTCTGGAAGTCTTGATGAATCTTTATATTCTTTGTTAGTGGCTAGACGATGTGACTAATGAACAGTAGGCCGTATTCGCCTTCTCCTATCAAAATTATACCACGGTTTGTAGTGGAATATCATGATCACATGTGCTTCTTGTCTTCTAATACAACCGAGAAAACTAGGAATTTTCGCCCAGAAGTTTGACCAAAACATGATACGATAACAATGGCATCCACCATCGTAGCGAATAGAGCAAGCAATGCCAAACACTCCTGCTCATTAAAATTATTCTAAAAAGTCCGACAATTACTGCCATAGGAGTAGTATTAAATAAACCCGAAATTTTCATTACCACATAATTACTCCTATATAACTAAGGCATGCCGATAACAATCCTGTATGTCCTATCGGTCTTATTTGAGTGTTCAACATATTAAATTGAGACTAAAAACTGGAATTGACTCTCGAATTGATTGAGCAGAGAGAAAAGGCGGACAATACGCATCTATCAAACTCAAAGAACTAACAAACACTGAGTAAATCCAGCAATTTCCATCTTCAGGTACGCTACAAATAGAGAAATGTTCAGTACTGGATCCAGAACTAGCAGTGTAATCTTCTTTCTCTTTCTGAACAAACTTTCGTATACAAATACTACAGCCTAATAAATTAAGCATGTTCCTAAATATTCACAACAGTGCCCCTGCCAATTTTTTATGGCAAGTATTGTCTAGCTCCTTTCGAATTCGAGCTATCACTGACTTTAAGCATCTAGAGCGTACAAGACGCCATATTAGAAGAGATAGTTTCCCCAGATAGTTTTTCTTCTACTTCAATACTGTTTTCTTCAGCCTGAATCGCAGTGTCGTAAATGATTTCATCTGAATTGACCCTTCTCTGTTCATTTCGGAGTTTAATTATGCTCATAATTCTTTCAGATAAACTTTCAAGCCTTTGATTTCCATCATTAATTTTTTTAATGGTTGAAAGGATTCAATATAGTCAACTGTTAAATAATATTGAAGAAATCGGTCTAGTGTACTTATCGAACTAGTGCATGCTTTTTTCTACTACAAACATATTGAAAGCATGTAAATGATAATTTTTTGCCCACAAAATCATTTTCTCTTCGCAGAATTGATAACTACATTCGTTGTGATCATAAACGTATCATTGACTGCGCAACTTTCATACGAAATCCGAGCAAATTAATCTCATTTCTTGTAAACGCTCCTGGTGTATTGCGAATTTGTTGAATAGGGTAGAACCACAGCTTATTTCAAAAGATTAAGAAAAAAGTAAAATGAGTCACTAACCATTGCTAGACAGATAAATATGGACTAACTGTTTGTGCCTAACCATTCTGTTTTTATATCCAAATTATTGTTCCTCAAAATTTTAATGCAAAGTTCTCTATTTCGCGCCTCTCTAAAAAATACTGGGAGACACTAGGTATTCTGACTTTCACTACACTATGAAGTGATTGAACAAATATTCTCATGTACAAAATTCTGTAAGTCATCACATTCGTAACAGATACAGTCGTCTAAGCGTGTTCCTATCGATCATGAAAGCTACCGATCTAAACTTAAGTCCCTTTGCAAACCAAGAACGTGCTTAAATGTCATACAAGCGTCATTTGGCTTTCTCTAGGGGCACGTGCGCATCGATTAGAGAACGATACGCTTGTCAATTATCTTTCAACGGATGACTCAAGCGTCTAATTCTGAATCTCAAAATAAAACCATTTGGAGCGTTCGTCCCAACGTACACAGTGAATGCTCATTGCGAAGATTAGCTTCAGATATTGACAGACAAAGTCGTTCAAATTTTGAGGCACCCCCTTTTAGCGTAGATTTCAAATATTCTGCTCTTTCATCTACGTTCACTGAATATAGAGTTTTTTTGTAGAATTCTTTTAAAGGACAATATTTTTATAAGGCGTTCTTCTTCTAGAATTGTTTCTCTTGGAATAAACCCGATATTCTGTCGATACTGAGCCAGACGAAGTATTGATCTTTGATAAAAGGCTGAAAAGGTCAGAATGATTTATTGTTATAGTTCAAAAAAACTGTTTTCTAACGTTAATTGTGAACCAGTGGTATGTTTTCGTGGGAAATATACCGCTGTATTAGATAAGTGAGGAAGTTCGTTTAACCATCAGTAGTATTACACATTGCCTGTCAAAAGTAGTACATGCTTGAACAACATACATGCTGTTGCAGTGTTGAAATGTTCGAGCATAGTAGAGGCAGTGTCTCGTGAATTTCTATGCTCGAACCTCTTGTCTCCTAAACATTTTGATCGACTGGAGCTGCTGGTTTTGAGAAGTTAATTGTAGTTAAATCGCTAGCCTACAGTCTCCCAGCAGCTTCACCTTCGCGTTCGAATCATGAAATGCACGTCTCCCTTTTTCTTGTATAAGATTATCGAGAACTGATACGCTTGCTTCGTTCACCATGTACTGGCAATTACTTAGGCGATCAAGGACGTAGTCCTAAGCAGGTAGCCAATACACATCATTCATTACATGGAGCAGCGATTCAACCATCTGTGACACTTGATGCTTAAGACGTAAGTCTCCTCGGGCGCAAATGTAGCTCGGAGACTTGTTTGGGGGTGTAAAACCTCACTTGTCTACTTTTTCATCTAATTCCAACCTATATTATCCTAACAATGCTGATGAGACCAAAGCTCGCACATTTACGAAAATTGCCGCCTGATAACCAAAGAATGTGGGGGTTCTAAGAACGAATAAAGAAAAACATAAAACTCAGTCATGATGAGATGAAGCCAACGACGAAGGTCTGACCCTAAAAAGAAGTATGGAAAACCAAAGGTTTCATACTGTTAAAAATACCGATGCTTAATCGACATAATATAATAAACGAGAAAAAACTTCAGCTGAGCAGTGCTGCTTCGGCATAGATCTCGACATGGAACCTCTGCTATATAGAAAATATGGCTTGCATTAGAAGCGTGCTAACAATCATAACTTGGAAGCTACATTACTGTAGCTGTGACCTGATATGCACAATTTCCAGTATAAATTACAAAATATTAGCGATTCTCGATTTGATTCCAACAGGATAAGTAGAACGAGATTGATTTTCCTTGAGCAAATAAAAAATCAGAGCTATTTGAGAGACTCGAAATCAATTTCACAGCGGTACAATTTATGACATTTTCTTTAAGTAGCGAAACTATAAAAATATAAAAGGAAAGAAAAGATCAGACATTACAGTGCTATGCAAATTCATCCATCAGACATATATAATTGCTTCGCGTTCCATATTTGATTTTCTTCTCTATCCTTTACACTAACGGCTTCTATATCACACTTGTCCTATAGGATTTGCAACATTCATTGATTATTTTTCCCGTCAACATTTTCATTAATCACATTTTGTTCTTATAATTCAGTGCGATTCACTGAGTGCAATCTAACAAACGCTGTAATTATCCTATGTTTCCAGTTTGAGATTCCAGTATTAGTAAGAATAGGTGGAGAAAAGCATGAGCAAAGTTATTACGACTACTCATGGTGAATCTTTCTACTAAATGTTGGAAACGACAATCAGTTCAGTGGTTGATTTTTCGCAGTAGTGCAAGATTCTGATCGGAATCAAAGTCACAAGCAAAGGTTGTTATTCTGTTTGCTTTGAGGAAAACAATGGTGCGCTTTTCGAAGTGAATTAAACACATCGCGATAGTTCAGGAACTATTTGCTGTTGAAAAATGTATAAATGTTTTAAGCTTTAAAAGTTAAATTTGAACAAATCAATAAGTACAATTGAAACTTTGATATTTGTATTTGAAACTTTAATCTTAAAACTTGCTGTTCATATTTTGAATATAGAAAAAATTGAAGTATGATTTTATCCCAGAACAAGTATTTAATAAATAATTTAAGAATTGCCTTCAACGGGTTTCAGTTTCTGTAGCTTTTTGAGTTCTAAGGAATCCGCCATTGCTTCCAATGTCTCATAGGTTTCAGATGAAGGATCGTCAGTAATCTAAGCCCATGAATACCCGGGTTGTTCAAACTATTAGTTCTTAAGTTTGATTTAGTTATTAAAACTAACTTTTTATTGTATTGTCACCATACCTTTGTGAATCTTTTAGATATACGTGCCGTAGTGTTTCATGATAATCAGTGCACGAAGGCTATGCTTAGTCCGCAACAGTGAATAGAAGGTCTACGATAACCGCCATCTCTACAGAAATGAATAAATCCACTACGTTACTCCTTGACTCTCTTTTCATTCTCAATTCTTATTGCATCGCAGTAGAGAACTTCCGGATTCGCCGCACTGAGAAAGGGGTGCGAATGGGCAATTTCAGTGGCCGATGGATGATAGCGGTCATATGATCTAGTGTGCGGTTGACTGAGGGGAGATGGTAGATCACCAGGTTCAGAAGCCAAGCCTGGTGGAACCGTCCTGAATTGGAATGGTTTACTCGCGTGTAACACAATCGATGCAACGTAATCGAACTTGAAGGCCAATAGTGCCCAGTTTCATCATCCATGATCATACGACTGCTCATTGCAACCACGCAATGACCAATGCGCAATCCAACGCACCCTTACAATCGCACCCCGACATTCATCTGCGCGAGTATCGCGCGCAGGACCGCGATCCATCGTTCGAACTTGTGCGCGACGGCTGGCTACAGCCATTCGACACGAAGACGAGGCCGCTCGTGTACGCGTATATTGAGGACTGGGTAGAACAAACGCTGCGGCCCAGCTTCGACGACGTCGCCAAGTCACTGCACTATGCCAATGGCGGGCAAATGTGGGTGGCTGAGAATCGACACGGCGTCGTCATCGGCACCGTCGGGGTATCAGTCACCGACGCGGAGGTGGCGGAACTGGTGCGTCTGTCGGTAGCGTCGACTCTGCGCGGGCGCGGGATCGGGAGCTTTTTGCTGCGCCACGCCGTCGCATACGCCAAGTCGCTCGGTCTGCGCACGTTGTGGTTGGAGACGATGGACCTGATGCGCCCCGCTTGCAAGATGTACGAACGCCAGGGGTTCGTGCGCTTCGGTCGCCCCATCCCACACGGGCGCCCAGGAACCCACGATTTTGGGCACGACGTGTACTATCGCCTGCTGTTGCGATAGTGACACGTCCCACGCCCGCTTATTCGCCCTCGCACCGAATATATTTTTTCGACGACTAGTTGTACGGTTGCCCATAGACCCATGGAGTTCGCTTCACTATTCCGCCACGAGCTGCTTGTACTATTCTTTTGCGTCGCAGCCTTCGTGTGGGTCGTGCGCATTGTCAACTTCATCGTTTACTTGCCTTTCACCATCTGCGCGTTCGTGTTCCGCCTTGTTTGGCGCGTGTGCTGGTTCTTACTGGCACTACCGTTTCGGTGCGTGGCGTTTTTGTTCGTCGTGCTGAGGGCTGTCGGGGCGGTGCGGTTATTGAGATATACGGCCGTCGCGGCGGCTGGCGCTGCTGTCGGTGTCTGTTACTTATGCCCACATATGGAGTAAAGCTTTGTGCACCCTTGTACAGTGTAATCCGTGCTACTACGCTTATTCCCACATCTACTCTCTCACGCACAATGCGCCGACTACCAGGTGAGCCTGCTCATGCACCGCGCGCCTACAACGGAAATTCAAGGAATTGTACGAGCGCCGGTGCCTGCGTCGGCCAGAATTAAAGGAGCAGAAATTGAGATTGAATTGTGCCAAGTAACAAGCAGCAGTGGGTGCAGTACAGTAGAGTACACGTTTTGCAATTCCCCATACGCAATAATATGCAACGCGCGCTCTCGTGACTGGCGCGCGAAGCGAACATGGCCGAGTCGATGAAGACCGTGATGGAGCGCCTCGACACGCTCGAGGTGCAGCAGGAGCAGGTGGTGACCGAGATGAAGAAGACGCACGAGACTGAGATGGACGCGCTGCGGCGGCGCCTGGTCAAGGCCAAGACCATCGTGCACTTGGCCAAGGACGCCGACAAGAAGAAGGTCATCGACATGAACAAGATCGACGCCGCCGTCAAGGCCGCGCAGAGCGCCGCCAAGCGATCCGAGGAAGACCTCCGCACCCTCCAGACCATCACCAGCAACAAGTAACCTGCCCGTGCATTTTTGGTGGGGCGTCGGTGTTCCTGTGCGTGTGCGCGGTCAAGGCCGCGGGAGGTTTGCGCCTCGATATTGTGTAGTGTAGGGCATGTGTTAACGAGAAGCGCTACAACCAACGTGCGTAGAAGACGACATTGACGAATTCATCCGTCTTCGTGTTCGGCTCGTCCCCTTCGTGGCGGTATTGCCTCGTTAGCTTGAAACCGTATTTCTTGTACATCGCAACTGCCGGGCGATAATCTTCGAGAGACTCTAGCCACATTGTCTTGGCCTGTAAATCTCGCCGCGAATACTCCATCACTCGTTCTAACAGTGCACGCCCGACGCCACAACTACGGTAACGCGGATCCACCGACATTCGCTTCAGTTCGACGCGATTCTTCGCCTTGTCCTCGTCCGATACCAGGACCCCAACGGTTCCTATCACTTCGTCCTCACCGTTCGCCGCCACGAATATGCGACCGCCGTTGGCCGCATTCATCATGCTCGCCACATCGTCGTACCCCTGCGACGTCGTTTGCGCCCACTCCAAGTTTTCCTTGTACAGGTGCGGCCGCGTTGCGGGATCGAATACCTCCATTATTCCGTCGATAAACAATCGCATCGCAATCTGCTTGTCTTTTCGTTCGTACGGTCGAATTGTAACACCTTTTTGATGCAGCGGTTTACAAAATTCAGTCTTCACTGGTCCGCAGTTACTAAGTATTCCATTGCCCATATGGACTCGAAATCCGTGGGCTCGGTAAAGAGCGTCGTATTTCTCGGTCGCAGGTGATGAGAAGAAGAAAATGTTTGAACTATCACCGCGCACGGCTTCAACCGCGTGTTCGAGGAGTCGGCGTTCGACATCAAGATTTTGCCATTCAGAAGCTATTGACATTGGTATCAACTCGGCGCGCTTTCGCTCGCTTCCCATGCCACATAGTCTCGTCCCGATGACACCCACTACGCTATTACCAATGGTAGCAACGTACAAGCTAGTTCGTTGAGTTGGTTCAGAACTTTCGTTTTCGGTGACGACATCCCATTTGGGATCAAGCATACAAAGCACTTCCTTGTCACATGGCAGGTACTTTCGAATTGAGATGGACTCGATACACCGTAACTTCGTCATGAAATGGTTGAAATAGGTTGCAGTAGGAGAGTGCGCTGTGAGAATGACACATAGGGACGAGATCCCGTTTAGGGTTGTAAAGCAAAGCACGAATCTCACCCTCTTTTCGACTGCCGGTATTCGTTGATTTTAGCCAACTTGGTTCTAAGTTGACCAGGGCTTTTGCAAACGATATGGTTAACAGTTGATTTCCCGTGAGGTGCAGGAGCGCGAGTCACCAACTTTTCAACTATCGTCAATATCTGGATAAGATGGTGAGCCACACTCTCTTTTCTGTGCTGCAGTACTTGCTCATCACTTTAACGAAGATTGTCATGCTGTACATATAGCAGTATGTTCCAGGAGTATTTAGGATCTAGTAGGGACAGTTCGATTTGAGTCTCAGATTGGTCTTACTTTTCTCTATTCATCGTTAGAACTACCTACATTACGTCGATCCCTATTCATCACAAAGCGAATGAAGGTAGAGTCTGCCAGCTGTACAGTACCTACTGTACAAACTGCAACTGTTTCTCCAATTCGTAGACCCATTTAAAATCAACGGAACTTTGCGCGTCACCCATTCTCTTCGCACCAACATTGACGAAGCCATACTTTTCGTACAAGTGAACAGCTGCTGCAAATAGACTGTTTGTCATCAGCCTAATCGAGCGGCACTTTAGCTTCACTTTTGCGTATTCAATGATGAACGCTAGCAATAGTTTTCCGATGCCTTCCCCGCGTCGGTCTGGTGCCACCACCATGCGCATCAGTTCCGCCCGTCTACTCTTTTTATCTTCATCCGAAACAGCGAGTCCAATCGTGCCGATCAATGTGCCGTCTTTCGTGTCAACTGCTGAAAACAGACAACCACCGTTCTTGACGTTTATATTTGCGGGAACATCCTCATAAAACCGTTTCACTACTTCACCCCAATATACGGCCCTTTCGTACATAAATGGTTGCGTAACTGCATCCGCCGAAGCGAGATGCCCCGCAACACCTAGACTACGTGCAACATCACGGTCTTCTGGCTTGTACATGCGTATTTCTACGTTTCTCGTTGGATCATCGCTTCGATAGTGGTTGTTCGCTGAGATGATGGAGCAGTTTTCAAGAGGTTGACAATTGCCGTTTGGCAACATGGCGTTGATCACCCACTTCCTGTGTAATACTCGCCACAAGATTGTACTGTACTGTGCTGCCGAGGTACTGAACTTCGAAACGGCAGTGGTCACTTCACCAACATGTCGTCACCTCAAACCCTAAGACAATGTCTGGCCAGGAAGCGTTCTGAGCTGCAGACTTTCTCGATGGTGCATCTGTGTATCTTATTGTGATCGCTGAGCCGTTATCACTCTGTCTAATACTTACTGTACTTAATATTAGATTGGAACTTGACTGCGGTCATGAAATTTCTTCTGTGCTCAATGTATGCTTTTCTCCATTGAGAAAACTCACCATGATCAATCAATCAGCATTCTTCACTCTCATTCTTACGCTTTCAAGTTTTTTAAAGCCGTACTTGCCGTACAGCCCGTCCTGTGCGGCGCTGGTACCTCTTAGCGACAAAAACGTGGACCGTCTCCACCCACGTCCGTTCATGGTTCTGTTCCTCTTTTGCAGGCTCCACGATGAAGCACTGCATCAAATTTCCAATACCTACGAGCAGTCAACAAGACGACCCAAGCAGAAGTCCAATATCCAAAATACTCGAGTTGGAAGGTGAAGTCGAGGAAATTGCGGTGGTTTATAGTTAAAAAAGTTATTATTCTTCAAATTTCCAAGTTCGGTTTTGTATTGCCTATGTGTTGACAAACAGACAGTCCATCTTTGGAAAGGTTAATCAGCCGAGCACTGCGCTTATGAATTTGGTAGAACACAAGGAAAATAGTGTTAAGGTTTTCGGGCCTGTTCACCTAATACGCCCAGATTTCGGATTCTTTTAAAGAACCCTTATTTGGAAACTGGCTTATTTCTTCACAGTCTTGAAAACAGCATGAGTTACTCTTTTAACTTGATACATCACATATTCGAAACGGTCAAAAGACCAAAAAAAGCCATAACCGGTCTTCAACGGGATAAAAGTCTAGTAGAATGTGGGTATGGGTCAAGTTTAAACCGAAAATTTATTGTACTTGAGAGCTGAGATACTCTTTTGTACAGAAACAATCGACCTTGTCCACTTCGACAAAATCTATTCATCAGAAGGAACTACAACTAGACGATTGGTGCTCGGTTACTATGTTTCTAGCAAGACTAAAATTAACTTGACCAGGACATGTCCTTTGGATAGCATTTTCATGACGTTTCTGGGTGTCACTACCAAAATCATAACATCAAATAGAACGAGTTAAATTCATCTCAGTGATGGAATTGGTCAAAGAGTATAGGGAGGGATAGGTGGAATGTAAGGGAATGGGGCCTGTCGTTTCTTTCCCTAACATTATCAATAAAGTGTTTCAAAATACATCTTGTTTAATGTTGTCAACTATATTTAACAGGACATGGTTCCGTATAGGCTCTTAGCCGGATTTTATTTCAGATAGACAATACTAGTCACATACCGGATAAATTAATCATTGCATTATTGGAATATGACCTCGAATATTTATCTTCCGGTTCTTGCCGATCTTATCAAACCTTTTCATCACCATGCGTCAAAACAGAGTATTACATGGCTTAGGGTTCGCGGTAATTTGTAATATTGTCGTACTCCTGGCAGTCAATGCAGTGATGTTTTACTACACTATTACATAATATTCCAAAACGATTAACTTTAAGGTAATGACAGTAATGTTTGAGTGCACTTGCAATAGTGCGCTTGAATAGTAGCAGCATTTTGAAGAGGATTACACGGCTTGAGTGCAGGGCCTGCTAAGTCATGTACTCCTGCATGGTGTTATTGTACAGGGGGGTGGACAAAATAATAGAAATAGCCTAGTTTGTAGTATTCATGCTGATTAGAATCATTAAAATTTTGTTCAAAAAACAGTGCGAAGTGAAGCAGAACCAGAACCAGAAGTGGACATGGGTCGCCCAAAAGGAGCAAAACAAGTATCGGACGAGCGTCGAAACATGATTTTAGACATGAATGACATTAGTGTCAGGCAGTATGACATTGCGAGGCACTACAAAATGCCGCGTTCAACTCTATGTAATATAATAAGACGTGGACACGTTACAAAAACGACTGAAACAAGAGGACGCAAGTCTAAACTGCCAGAGAGAACACAACGTATTATACTATGTGCAGCAGAAAATAACAAATTCAAGCCTTCATACGTTATTGCTCCAGAGTAAAACAAGTTTGCATCTATACCTGTATGTACGAGAACAGTGAGAAGGTGTTTACATAAGAATGGTATATGTAACTATACGGCTGCATCCAAACCTTATCTATCACCTAATCATTTGAGTGCAAGGAAGCAATGGGCAAGAAATCATATACATTGGACAGATGAGAGCTGGAATACTGTCATATTCATTGATGAATTGACGTTTACCGTGCATCCAACTGCATCACGTAAGAAGGTATGGAGAAAAGCTAACACTAAGTTCGAACTACGTAACTCGGTTCCTACTTTCAAGTCTGGCTTCATTTCTATTTGTGTATGGGGAGCTTTTTCACACTATGGAGGCACACCATTGATTCGTATCAATTAGAAACTAAAACAAGATAAGTATCTGGAGATATTACATAATTAAGTATTGCCATTTGGTATGCATCAATGTGGGTGCATTTCTAAATTCGTATTTCAGCAGATAATTACGGGCCACATCGTGCAAAGAGTGTACGAGCTTATCTGAATCCACACAATGTGGAAGCAATGAAGTGGCCTGCCCAAGGCCCGGATTTAAATCCGATTGAGAATTTATGGTCTATTCTCAAGAGGAGGCTCCGTGACAGAAGCGATTATCCTAGAAATGCAGATCATTTATTTGAATCATTGCAGCAGGAGTGGTTTGCCATTCCTGAATCTATTCTACATAATCTAGTCCGTTCTATGAGTACTCGAGTTGACTTAGTCAGACGTAGTTCCGGTGGTTCTACAAAGCATTAGGTAGAATATTGAATTTTAGTTAATTTTCATGCACGATTGGGCTTGTGTAAAATTGATTGGATCATTTTTCCTGGCAATGTTTCCATTATTTTGTCCATCCCCCTGTACACCAATGGCGTGTCACATTAGTGGAATAATAGAATTATTTTTCGTTATCGTCAATAATTTTGACATGTACTCAACATGTGGAAGAAACCAATAATGCTTCAATTGCGAAATCTTACGCGATCCAGCTTCGGTTTCTAGAATAGTCCATTTCTCGATTTACTATCCCTTTTTCGTAATTTTTTCTAGAGCATCATTAGAAGAAGATTTTGGGGTATAGGACCCTTTCAAAATGATATTGACAATAGAATGAGGTGAAACAATTCACTCTTCACTGAAACTCTATTCCGTTGAAAATATTCAATTTCTCGTTTTCCACCTAAATCAATATTTCGTGGCACCTTTCTTTGAAACTTTGACACTTTCGACGCGATTAACCGTAGAAACAGATAGGTCAGAAAATAACAATCCTGTAGTGAGTTCCACATTTCTTGTAGAGTAGCAAATAAGTCATTCAGATTTTTTGTGACCAACTAGTCTTTGACGAAGCAACATTTTGATCAAGTTCCAAACATTTTCAATTGGATTCAAATCCGAGTTTTGCGCTGCCCACTGGGTTCTTTTAATGCCAGATTATTGCATGCTCATTTTCACATATTTAGCATAGTATAGACTGAAATTATTATCTCGAAAAAAGAATTTATGAAACCCACGTTTGTTTCCAATGAACAAGGCAGGAAATTTTCTTGTAGAGTTTGAATGTATTGGTCTCGCTTTAAATTTCCTAGAATTGGGTCATCGAGCTGAAAATCTTTACAACCAAAGACCAATTGGCATTCAACTTAGAAGTAGGCCTAAAACTCACGACATAAATCTCTGCTTAGGTTTTGTCTATACTCGACTAGATTGTTTTGAAATTCTAACTACAAAGCTCGACTCATCAAAAAAATAAGACAAATTTGCCAGTCATCCCATAATCCATAAGTCTTAGCCCAAGAGAAGCGAGCTCTTAAATGATTCTGTTTGAAAAAATTAGGCGCAGCAGGATAGCTCTTTTCTCTCAATTTGTGCGTGTAGCACATTAACTTAGATACGGATATTTTGATGCAGTTGAAAGGTTGTAACTTATTTCCGCAGACGTACAGAAGCTGAAAACAATACATCGAATATATCTTTGACGCGAACATAAATTTCGCGAATGCTTTTGAAACGTTCGAACACCTCTTTGCATAATTTTACAATGGTTTTGGTTCGACAGGTGCTTGTCGTAGAGTTGATAGTGCGTGCAGCTGGTATCGCTGGAGCCAATCTCGCGTCCGGAGAAGCAATACCATGGTTTGTTGTGCAGAACAGAATAACCCTACGCACACCAGACGGATCTATTGTAGAGTGAGTAATGCACAAAAAGGCTCTTGACACCGGACCGCAGCAGAAATTTACCGCGGAAATTGAAAAATGGCGGCATGTACCGCACAACTAATGGATATGGAATACTTCAGGCCCTTCGTTTCACAATTTGGTTCTACTCACTCCTTATTCTGGCCGTCGACGTCTTAGAGACTATCGATAACACGAACCACCCTAAGCGTGTTCTAGATCCGTCATTTTTCTATGACTGTAGAACGTTGCATGGCGTTGGCGTTGGCAAATCTCGATGGCAAGGAAAACTACCCAGTGAAAGTGACGCCGTCATGTAGAATACGATTCATTCTATAGAGCAGTATGCTGGTCATTGTTCCAAAAGTTTCCATGACTCGAAATATTGGGTTCCTGAAATCGCTTTCTAACGTAGAATTGACTACGAGATGTTAACGGCCATCGATTTTCATCAATCCTTCTTCTCACACATGGACAAATTTTTCGCTACACAATGCTCACCAGAGGTCAGAAAAATCCATGGCATGATTGTCTCGAAGTACGCATAATGACTTCGGTCAGATAATTGCATACAGCTTTTCCAACCAAATGAAAGTCTCGGTCTATCTGAAGCTTGCCAGGGTCATTCAACCCACAGTACATTCTTGTTATCGCTGACAACGATTATATCATAGCTATGGAACAGAACAGTTGGCAATAGAAGCAATTTATTTTCTTCGCTCGCGAAAAGAATTTGCAAGCTGGTTGCTGCCAATTCAATTCAACAGAAAGATTTCATGAGAACTTGATTTGGGTCTCGAGACCTCAATCCGGAGGATATTTACTCCGCGAACACAAAAGAAGCTGTGCTTCGTTGGCAGAGCTTAGAAGCGTACAGTTTAGTCTTCGGGTTGAAAATTAATTAAATCGAAAATGTCTTTGCAACTTTCGTGGACATGCGAAAAGCATCTTGACTCCACTGTTGGCAGGTAAAATAAGAAGAGATGAAAAATACGGAATCAATCATTCCTTCACGAACCAACTCACTCCTCTCTATTTCCTTTTTGTCGTCATTCCGGGACAATACCGATTTATGTATTTTCAGAATTTATCTCTTTTTGATGTACATAAACGATGAGTTTTGTTCGATCTCATAGTATGACATACAGAAAATCAATCCCGAGTGCTCAGCTGTGTTACGCTTGATAAACAAATCACAGTTAATGTGCAGAAGGCATTTTTTTGTTTACTTCATAAATTAAGGCTGTATTCATGAACCAATCATGATATCTGCTATATTCCTCCGGTTCTGACTTTGAACGAGCTGCTGCTCTAGCAATATTCTCTTTGTCAGTATGAACAATTGACGTTGCCATTGTTTCATAAAATTCATCAAAACTTCGGGGTATGGGTTATTACTCTGATTAAAAAACGTCTTCGAAACATGCGGAGGCGTGCAAACAATGACTGCTTCAAAATCTTCTTAGACAGATTTACCGGTAAGCTGCGTAGAATGATCTCTATACTCGACGCTCACCGAGTTCTTTGCTGAACCAGAGAAGGAATCCGATTTTGAAATCGAAATTACTTGTAATCCGGTACGTACTTGACAAAAACTCGTACACTACCATCCCTGATTTCCTAAGATTCTCAAAGTTTCTGAACCAATGAATGATTCTTCCCGTCCTGAGTGGAGTACTAAAAATTCCAACTATTGATTCGGTAGTATTCATCATTCATAGTTTTGGTTTTGCGCTTATCGATCTGCGCCCATGAATTTCTACCATGGAAATAGCTCATTTCAGCGCTTACCCTGAAAATATCTTTACCGGTGGATTCTTTTAGAATGAAGTACTCTAGGACACTTCCGATTACTACAACGTGTCCGTTAATTTTAGAGTATTTCTGAAGAAAGCAGGCGAAGTAGGATATGTCCCGCTGATTATTTTTCATTCCGTCATGGGGGATAGAGAAATATCTTCGCTCCGCCCGAATGAACTTCTTCGACTTCGCTTCGTTCGAATCGATCCATCGACATAAAGTCGCAGACTGTCGGCTTCAAATCAAATTTACTCATACAATCGATCATTTCATTTGAGAATTCTCTATTAAAGCAACTGGTTGAACGCAATGTTATTTCCGCCTGCTTCACACGCATTTTCAAACACTCCGACTTGAAAAGATTCCTCAGCGTTGCGATCGTCTGCTCTTCTTGGTTCCTGAGCTTCTTTCAAAAACCTTGCTGCAGAGAGTCTGCTCGTACCGATACCGATGACGGCGATACGTCGAAAAATTTTGAGAGATGTTGACATTTTCGCCTCATACATCAAGAAAATGTAACCGAGTTTAAGTAATCAGAAAATTACACGGGTATTCTCACGACGCAATATTAAAAATTGGTATTGAATGAATCCGTACCATGCCTATAGATATTGGATATTTCCTGTATATAAAAAAACTCATCGGAGATATTCGTTAGTTTACACAACTCATTTAAGTTTGCATCTGTATGTCGGATATACTGATTTGGCAAATTTGCGCACGTGAGTAATTCCATAATTATCTGGAACTTTGTGTTTTCTCTGCAGTGAAACTTATTCTGGTAGCCCGAAATCGGACCCAATCCCGCCTAAAGCAACGGCTACCTACTCACTCTCTATACATCCGCGTACGTATACTCCAAGAGGCCACGACGCCTTCCACGTTGTACGACGATTGTGAAGAGTTCTCGCGCCCGGGGTCCTAACATTGACCGAGCTCTGCTTCGTTCGCCTACCATACGCCCAGCGCCTGGGCGCATTGAGATGCTTAGCGAAGAATTGACGGTAGACACCGTCGAACACGCCACCAAATGGTGCTTGTTGAGAACTCACGCTCGTGATTTTCGAGACTGATACAATCAGTTTGTGCATTCAGACAGTAACAACCGGGTGGTTAATTTGTATTGGAAATCACCGGAAGGAAATTTGATTAACCACGAAAGCATCATGGCGTTGATGTGCATTACTGATGACTATATTGGAGCGATTACTCGCATCGAGCGTTTCCGGATGCAAGAGAAGGAAACGTGTGACAAGTAATAGTTGGCTAATAGAGGTAGCGGTAACTTGATAGAAATAACGAGGGCGCGCAGCCAAGCAATTGTTGCAGAGCTCGCGTTTCGTCAGAATCGAGGAATGATACGGCGAGATGAAGTTACATGCACCCGGGCGCGTCCATTTAAATGGGAGGTAATCCTACCGAGCAATCAAATCTTCTCGCATCCGATACAGAGTGGTTGGCATAGAGAGGCTGGTGGTATCACGATCGGCCGGGCGCACAATAATATCTTGTACCCTCAACAATATGTTGAGGATGTTCGGCGTATCGAGAGTCTTCAACGAGAAGAAGACACTGGCAATGGTGCACCTACCCCGAACGAGATGAGATTGCTAATCGCTTACGTGCTCATTATCAGAGAGACTATGAAACCATGATGAGTTATGGAGAGAGCATAGCGTGGCATGCCGCGATCCGACGCCCTGAAAGTCGTCGTTGCAATGCTAGGAAGCGGTTTTCTAAGCGATATGCCTGTCGCCGAGGGTACAACAAGCCGCGTGATCCTCTATCCGATAACGAGCGCGCTGCACCGGCCTTCAAAAGCTTATTGGTAGCTGGCTATACGTTGATATATGTGTTGTCGCGATTTTGTGGAAGTAAAATAGTCTTTAATTTGACCTAACTGAGTCAGAATTCAGATGAAAACTTAGCCGGATCAAATTAAACAACTTAAATGTAGTTACACCATACCAATTAGGCTATTTGAGTGAAGCTCCATGGAGCTTTCAGCGCCTTGGCACATCGGATTTGTCACCGCTTTATGCACGGGCGTTGGAAGGTTATTTGAGGTACGCGATGCGATAGTTGACTCACGCTTCTTTCTTTGCCTAGGCCTTGGAACAAAACTTTTTACAAGACAGGAATATGAACAATTGTTGGGCATTATGCCTTCTCGGTTGAGCATTTATTGCGTGTTATGCCAGGGAGTTTGGAAAATGATCCCGTGCCAAATGATAGAGATTTTGAGTTGTGAACTTTCCTAGGCGTTCTTCAATTTCAATCATCTTGCGCACAGAATTTTGCCGTATCACTCTAAAGTGTTTAATCTCGGAATATTCATTGTTCAAATACGATTTCCATAAATTGAACAATGCCGCATGAATCTCCTGTTTTTGTTAGCCAATCCGCGATTTCGTGTACTGACCTCACAAACGAATCGTTTGAGATTTAGTGCGATAGATGGGCCTGCCTAGGAGCGTGAATGTCGAGCATAATTCTCTTCGCACTCTTTCGTGACCCTTTGCTGGTTATATCGAACAGCGATTTCGAATCGGTCGGGAAATGCATGGTTACAGAGCGGCGGAGTGCTTGCTCAATCTGTGAACATATCGCCAGGGTTTCATCAGAAAAGGCAGCGAAAGCGATGACTTTGGCGGAAAGTACGGAGCCGTGTCTGAGTATTCAACTAATCGAATCGAATCGTGGCCTAGCTTCGGAAATTTTAGACGTGAAATGTTGTCGTGAGCATATCTTATCGCTGCATTGAGTCTTTTGAAGTTCACCTGAGCGTATTCGTGGAATCGCGAATGAGTCACCTGAGCAAGTTGCGATATTCCAAATAGTAGGTCATGGTGGATGTTAGCCAGCCATGCAACTTTCATGCCAATCGAGCGAAAAATCGGGAAATTCGCTGTAGATTTTTCCGCATCTCAGGCTCTCTGGCGCAAGATCAGATTTTTCGATATCATCGGCGATATCGCATACGTACTTTTCGGGTTCGGAAGAGAATCACTTCAACGCAGAAAAGCTTGCATTCATGAAATAAGTGGAGGCGATTCCAGTTTCCAGGAATGGTTCAACTTGAACGATTTCGTAACGTACGGTCTGCGTCTACGAGGTCTTTGTATTTAGAACGATTTTCCGCTGGGCATTATAACTCACAACCGTCTAAAGCCTAACCACTTCCCGATTTACGTTTTTTTAGTAGGCGAGAAAAATCTCGTGGGTTTAACCTCGTTGAGCTTGAAATTTTGAATCCGGTAATAGTTTAGGTTTGTGTTGTCTCTAAATCAAAAACATGGAAAAACGTAATTTACTCACCTTCTTTTTGTTTTACGTGTCCATGATTTAATCTGCGCAATAAAAAAATTTCTATTACATTTACATTCTGTATTCTCTGCGGCACTATCTACTATCAATAGAACTCAAGTAAACTGTGAGGAAAGGATTGAGCACTACAACTACGCCAGGGAGAATTAATGCTGTATTGGAGATTTGAAAACGTAATGTTAGCCCCCTTTGTCTTTCGAGTTCTTTAAAAGTCTAAGTTCGCATTTTGTGGTTGAGGCAGACAGGTAATTGATACAGAAAAAGACTAGAGAAAACTTCCT
>JAAUYH010120439.1_pt1 | contig 18298 bp, 14 predicted proteins | sample 7278061 | NCBI WGS metagenome assembly JAAUYH01 (sample SAMN14350203, study PRJNA611818) | marine sediment metagenome | isolation source: surface marine sediment (0.6m) | place: French Polynesia: Moorea | collected 2018-08 | reverse complement strand
CAGTCGTTTGGCACCCTGCCCCTGTATGAGAGGTTCCTCGCCCAGCTCAATAGCAAGTTGTTGGAGGGTTCAACCGACTCCGATCGAGGTGGCGAGCAGGGTGTCTCTGACCGAGCGTATCGCCGACGCCAGCGAGGAAGAGATACCCCGCTCGCCGCCGGACAAAGGAATCGCGGCGGGACGCCGCTCCCACTGGACGGCCCTCCCACGACCGCTCCTACGAGACCCGGGTCAGCTCTCCGTGTTCCACGTGAAACACCGCCGGCTCACTCGGAAATCGCAGTGCGCTCTTGTCCAGGCTCGTCGCGATCACCTGCGCGCCGAGGCCAACCACCTGCTCCATGAGCCGGGCAAGCGAGTTTTCATCGAGCTCGGCCGCAGGATCGTCGAGCAGCAGGACCAGCGGCCTCTCCAGGGCCGTCTGGGCTGTCTCCGCCGCGGCGAGAATCATCGAGCATGCCAGGAGCTTTTGTTGCCCGCGCGAGACCAGCCGCTTCGCCTGGCGCTCGTCGTAACTGAGCTTGAGATCCGCGCGATGTGGGCCGGCCTGCGTAGCCCCCTGCTTACGATCGCGCTCCAGGCCCTCTGCCAGAACGGCTTCAAGCGGCTTTTCCGACGGCCACCCTGGCGCGTACTCAAACCCTATGTCGTGCCCGAGCATGGCATGACTGCGCTCCTTCAGCGCCTCTATGCTGACCTCGAGAGCCAGGCGCCTTGCCTCGTCGACCTTTATCGACTGCGCGACAAACTCCGCATCCCAGCTCTGGATCGCCGATTGCCGCGCCCCCGAGCGCAGCGCGGCATTGCGCTGCTTTAAGGTCCGGCGGAAGCGCCGCCAAGCGTCGAGATATTGAGGTTCCACGTGGAACGCGATCCAGTCGAGGAATCGCCGACGCTTTTCAGGCCCACCGCTGACGAGGCTGTGAACCTCCGGATCGATGACTTGCAGGGGCAGCGCCGCCACCAGGGCCGCGCTGCCGCCCTCTCCACTGCCGTCGACGCGGATTTCGAGGCCGTCGCTACTGTTTCGAACCCCGATTCGATGCCGCTCGCGGCCCTCGGTGACTTCGCCGAACAGCACGAATTCCCGTTCCCCATGCCGTACCAGCGACTGCGTCGCCGCGCCCCGAAACGACTTGCCCCGGCCCAGATACGCAAGCGCTTCGAGCAAGCTGGTCTTGCCCGAGGCGTTCTCCCCGTAAATTACGTTGTAGGCCGCATCGGCCCTGAGCTCGATCGACCTGAGGCAGCGGAAATTCTCCGCCGTGAACCTCTCGACCGCCACCTTGACGCCAGCCGGCCGTCCCTACAATCTCATTGGCATGACGACGAATTTGCAGTCATCGGCACCCGGCTGGCGAATAAGGCAACTCGAATTGCTGTCCTGCACGGAAACCGATATTTCGTCACCTTCGACGGCACCGAGCGCATCCAGTAAGTAATTGACATTGAAGCCAATTTCGATGTCCTCGCCGCCGTACTGCACCTCGAGTTCCTCTTCGGCCTCTTCCTGCTCCGGATTGTGCGCTTGCAGCACCACCCCGCTATCGCGAATGATCAGCCGGATTCCGCGGTATTTCTCGTTCGACAGTATCGCCGTACGCTGCAGCGCTCCCTTTAGCGTGCCCCTGTCCGCGGTCAGCTCATTACTGCTCACTTTGGGGATCACTCGGTCGTACTCGGGAAAGCGGCCATCGATGAGTTTCGAGGTAAAGCGTATCCCAGCCAGCTGGATACGAATATGATTCGCGCCAAGCTCGATATCCAGGCTGCCCTCACCCGACATCAGCCGCTGCAGCTCCAGGACACCTTTCCTCGGCACGATAACCTGCTGTTCCGCCAGGCTCTCACCGTCCAACTCTGCCTGGCAAAGCGCCAGGCGGTGCCCATCCGTAGCAACGGCACGCAGGTACTTTCCACCGGTCTCGAGCAGCATCCCGTTCAGGTAGTAGCGAACGTCCTGCTGAGCCATCGAAAAATGCGTCTTCTCTATGAGCTTGCCGAGCACATCCTGCGGCACCGAAATCGTCTGCCCGGCCTTGATGTCTTCGACCGTCGGGAATTCGGCTGCCGGCAGAGTCGCCAGGCTGAATTTGCTGCGTCCGGCTTTCACGAAAAGCTTTTCGCCACTGACATTGACGCTGATGTTGGCGGCCTCGGGCAACGCCCTGCAGATATCGAGGAGCTTCCGACCTGACACCGTGATTTCCCCACCCGTTTCCACGTCGACGTCTGCGACCGCTACGAGCTCGACTTCGAGATCCGTCGCCGTGATCGATACCTGGCCATCCTTCGCGACGAGCAATATGTTTGACAATATCGGCATAGTCTGCCGCCTCTCGACGACACCAATTACGGCCTGCAGAGGTTTCAAAAGGACCTCGCGAGCAGCGCTCAACTTCATACGTTCCACCTGTTAATAAATATTGGAAATAGTTCTATTGTTGTTGTTATTGGGCAGCACCGATCCTGTGGATAACTTTATAATGCCCATGTAAATCAATAACTTACGTAAATAACTTCTGCGTCGGAAAAACTGTATTGTCCCTTCGTCACCTGTGTACGGCTTGTGGATAAAAGCGACCGGAGCAGTTTTCCACCAGTTATCCACATCATCCTGTCAGAGTTCTCAACAGATTCAAGTAATCGTCGTCGACACGCTTGTCGGTCTCTCGTAATGCCTCGATACGGCGGCAGCCGTGAAGTACCGTCGTGTGATCGCGTCCGCCGAATGCGTCCCCGATTTCCGGCAGGCTGTGGTTCGTGAGCTCCTTCGCGAGAGCCATCGCGAGCTGCCTGGGCCGCGCAATCGATCGGCTGCGTTTTTTCGACAGCAGGTCCGCGACGCGGATCTTGAAATAGTCGGCGACAGTTTTCTGGATATTTTCTATCGACACGAGCCGTTCTTGCAGCGCCAGCAGGTCACGCAGGGCCTCGCGGGCGAAGTCGAGGTTGATCGGGCGGCCCGTGAAGCGTGAATTTGCGATGACGCGCCGTAGCGCGCCCTCGAGCTCGCGAATATTGGACCGGATCCGCTTGGCGACGAAGAACGCGACTTCCTCGGGCAGGTCGACACCCTCGTTGGTCGCCTTGCTCATGAGAATCGCGACCGACGTCTCGAGTTCCGGTGGCTCGATCGCGACCGTAAGCCCCCAGCCGAACCGGGATTTGAGACGCTCTTCGAGACCGTTGACCTCCTTCGGGTAGCGGTCACAGGTCAGGATGATCTGGCGCTGACCTTCGAGAAGAGCGTTGAACGTATGGAAAAATTCCTCCTGGGAACGTTCCTTGCCTGCAAAAAACTGGATGTCGTCGATCAATAATGCATCGAGTGATCGATACGAGCGTTTGAATTCGGAAATCTTGTTGTGCTGCAGGCCCTTGACCATGTCGCCGACAAATCGCTCGGAGTGCACATAGGCAACGCGCGCGCCAGGATCGTTGACCAGCATCGCGTTGCCAATAGCGTGCATCAGGTGGGTTTTGCCCAGACCCACACCGCCGTATATGAACAGAGGGTTGTACGACTTGCCCGGGTTTTCGCCAACCTGGCTTGCGGCTGCCCGGGCGAGCTGGTTGCTCTTGCCCTCGACGAAGTTGGCGAACGTGAACGCAGGGTTGAGCCTGGACGCGACTGGCGCTGCCGCCGGCGTGCGTGCCGCCGCCGGCATGCTGTCGACGCTGCTCGTGACGGCCTTCGGTCCGGCCCGGGAGCCGACTTCGATGACAACCTCCACGCCCGAGGAAACGCCGTCCACGAGCTCCAGAATGCGCTCGACGTGGTGCTCCTGGAGCCAGTCGACGACAAAGCGATTCGGGGCGAGCAGCCTTAAGACCTGGTTTTCCTCGATCGCCTGCAGCGGACGTATCCAGGTGTTGAACTGCTGTTCCGGGAGTTCCGCCTGTAATTCGCGCAGGCATCGGCTCCACAGAGAGTTTTCAGCAGCTAACACGGTCCCTCGTCCTGGTTCGTCTTATTCGGGCTGTGGTGAGACCGGCCAGTCTATACCGTCTTTCTCCCGAATGCATACACCGGTCTATTGACACCCAAACAGGTGCCACGTACCCTTGCCGCCCTTCCGATTAGCCGGCCCCAAGCGCCGGCTTTTTACGCAGGAACAAGGCTCATGAAACGTACGTACCAGCCCAGCAAAATCAAGCGCGCCCGCACGCACGGATTTCGCGCCCGCATGTCGACCAAGGCCGGCCGGCTCGTGTTGAAGCGCCGCCGCGCCAAAGGCCGCGCCAGGCTGACGCCGTAATACGCTCGCAATACCGGCGTGCGACAAGACCCGCTTGGCAGTCTCCTCATCGCACCGGTTTCGCAGGCGTAACCGGCTCCTTGATGCGGCCGCTTTCGGCCGCGTGTTCAAACAGGCGACACGCAGTCGTGACAGGTACTTCACGGTCTTGTGCAGACCGAATCGAGACAGCGGTGCCCGGCTCGGCATGGCTATCTCGAAAAAGCACTGTCGACGCGCCACGGCGCGAAACAGGCTGAAGCGGATCGTCCGGGAGTCGTTTCGTCAGCACAAGGGCGAACTCGACGGGCTGGACGTCGTGGTCATGAACAAACCGGAAGCCGCGACGGCGGCAAACCGGCAATTATTCGAGAGCCTGGATCGCCACTGGCAGCGATGCCGACAACGGGGGCAGGGCGGAAAAGCGCGGGAATGACGGGGAATGGATAATCAAAGACTGCTGATCTGGGCCACATTCGCGTTGCTGGCGTGGATGACCTACACGGCCTGGATGAAGGATTACGGCCCCCAACCGGAGCCGGTGCAACCCGCCGTCACGGAAGCAGCGCCCGAAGCCATCGATGCCGAGAACGGCCTGCCCGAGCTCGACATCACCGAAGGTGGCGTTCCGCCAGCACCGGGCCAACCGGCTGCTGAAGCGGATGTTGCCACCGCACCGACCGCGCCCGTCATCACCGTCCGCACCGACGTGCTCAACCTGGAAATCAGCACGACGGGCGGAACGCTCCAGGGCGCAACGCTCCTCAATTACCCGGTTGCCAAGGACCGTCCCGACCTGCTCGTGCAAATGCTCGGCACGGACCGCGAAAACCTCGGTCTCGTCCGCACAGGGCTGAGGCTTGGCACCGGCGCCTCGCCCGATCACAAAGCCGAGTTTTCGTCGCCGCGCGTGAGTTACGAGCTGGGCGGCGCCGAGCAGCTGGTCGTGCCGCTCAACTGGCGCAATGACGAAGGTGTCGAGCTCGAGAAACGTCTCGTGTTCCGACCCGGAAGCTACCGGATCGATATCGAACAGGAACTCAGGAACACGGGAAGTACGCCATTGGTGGCGGATTCGTATGCGCAGGTGCTGCGGCGCTCGCACGAGCCGGAACGTTCGATGTTCGACGTGGACTCGTATTCCTTCGATGGCCCGATCGTCTACAACGGCGAGAAGTCCGAAAAGATCGACCGCGACGACCTGATCAAGAAAGGGCCGTATGACGCGAGCACGGCGAACGGCTGGCTCGGCACGATCCAGCATCACTTCGTCAACGCTATCGTGCCGCCGGCCGACGAACTGCATAAATTCCACATTGCGGTCAACAACAGCCGGGACGTGGCAACGGCCAGCGTCATTTCCGGCAAGCGAAACGTGGCGCCCGGCGCCAGCGAAACATTCCGGACGACGGCATTCGTCGGTCCGAAACTGCAGTCGCAGCTCGAGGAGATCGACCCGAAGCTCAAGCTCACGGTCGATTACGGCTGGCTGACAATTCTCTCGCAGCCGCTGTTCTGGCTGTTGTCGTTCGTCTACGACTACGTGGCCAACTGGGGTGTGGCAATCATCATCGTCACGATCCTGATCAAGCTTGCGTTCTACAAGCTCACGGAATCGAGCGGGCGGTCCATGGCCAAGATGCGCAACCTGCAGCCGCGCATGAAGGCGCTGCAGGAACGTTACAAGGATGATCGCCAGGCGTTGAGCCAGGCGATGATGGACCTGTACAAGCGTGAGAAGGTCAATCCGGCGGCGGGGTGCCTGCCTATCCTGATCCAGATGCCGTTCTTCCTCGCGTTTTACTGGGTGCTGCTCGAGAGTGTCGAAATGCGCCAGGCCCCGTTTGCGCTCTGGATCACCGACCTGTCATCGAGGGACCCGTTCTTCATCCTGCCGCTGATCATGGGCGCGGCGATGTTCTTCCAGCAGAAACTCAACCCGGCGCCCGCCGACCCGGTGCAGGCGCGTGTCATGCAGATCATGCCGGTCATTTTCACGGCGTTCTTCGCCTTCTTCCCGGCGGGCCTCGTGCTCTACTGGGTGACCAACACGCTGCTGTCGATCGCGCAGCAATGGAAGATCAACAGGGTCGTCGAGGCCCAGGCGAAGGCCGAGAAGGCGCACAAGCCCAAGGCAAAGAAGAGCAAGAAGGACTAATCGCCCTCTGGCAGCAGTTGGCTGCGAACCTTGATCTCGCCGTGCAGCGTTCGATGCACGGGGCACCGATCCGCAATCTCCAGCATGCGCTGCCGCTGGGCATCCGTCAGGTCGCCGGCCAGCTCGACGCTTCGCCGGAACTCGTCGATACGACCTTCGGTCGTTTCGCAGTCCGAGCAATCGTCGGCGTGGATTTTGTCGTGCGTTACGCGCACCGTCGCTGACTGTAAATCGAGCTTCTTGTGATTGGCGTACATGCGCAGAGTCATAGTCGTGCATGTCGCGAGTGCGGCCGAGAGCAAATCGTAAGGCGACGGGCCGAGATCCGTGCCGCCGACGCCGGTCGGCTCGTCGGCGACGATTTCGTGGCGGCCTGCTCGAACGTCCGTGCGAAAACCGTCGCCGTATGTCCGGGCGACGACTTCGCCGGCAGAAGCCTGCAACTCCGCGCGCGGCGCCTCCGCGACGTAACGCGAGGCCCACGCCGCCAGCACATGGCCTGCGTAACGAGAATCTCTTTCCTTGCTCAGCAAGTGGTCCGAGTCATCCAGCGTCACGAAGCTCTTCGGATGCTTGGCCGCGGCGAACAGCGCGGACGCATTATCGATACCGACATAGTCGTCCAGCGGCGCGTGCATGACGAGCAGCGCCTTGCGCAGGCGCGCGACTGCGTTCTTGACGTCGTGGGTCTCGAGGTCGTCGAGAAACTGACGCTTCATGCGAAACGGCCGCCCGCCGAGATTTACCTCCGCTTCACCGCGTTCACGCAGCTCCGCTTCGGAGCCCTTCAACAGGTGTGTCACGTGCGCCGGTTCGGCCGGCGAGCCCATCGTCGCGACCGCTACGGCGGACGGAATCTCCGCCGCAGCCTGCAGCACGGCGGTCCCGCCGAGCGAGTGCCCGACGAGGATCTGTGGCGCTTCGAATTCCCTGGCGAGGTACTCGACCGCGGCGAGCAGGTCGGCCACGTTGGACGAAAAACTCGTGTCGGCGAACTCACCCTGGCTTTGACCGAGGCCGGTGAAATCGAAACGCAAAACTGCAAAACCGGCATCGTTCAGCGCCGAGGCGATATGGGCGGCCGCTTTCAGGTTCTTGCAACAGGTAAAGCAGTGCGCGAACAGCACGAAGGCCCGCGGGGCTCCGACGGGAAGGTCGATGAGGCCCGACAGGCGGTCGCCGTCGGCATTGTCGAAGTGAACTTGGCGAGTATTCATCAGCTTGATTCCCGAAGTTTAAGCGTCTTTAAAGGGACAAAGCCCAAGAGTATTCGTTTGCTAGAATGCCGCGGCGTGTATCTACAACAAGGATAACGACATGATACGGCTCCTCATCGCGATGCAAAAAGATTAACGCGCTGGCCGACACGATTGCGGCAGCGGCGACTCCACCGGGCACGGGGGGCGTCGCGGTCGTCCGTATCTCGGGCCCGCTCGTCGAGTCCATTGCTCGGGCGATGCTCGGCAGCCTGCCGGAGCCGCGTGTAGCGACGTTCAGGACATTCCGCGGCATCGGCGGGGAGCGGCTCGACAATGGGCTCGCGCTGTATTTTCCGGCACCGGCGTCGTTCACGGGTGAATCGGTACTCGAACTGCAGGGACACGGCGGCGCCATGGTCACGGCCGGTGTCATCGATGCGGCGCTGGCACTGGGTGCGAGACGCGCGGAGCCGGGCGAGTTTTCGAAACGCGCTTACCTGAATGGCAAACTCGACCTCGTCCAGGCCGAGGCAATCGCCGACCTCATTGGCAGCGGCACGGCCCAGGCCGCGCGCGCCGCGCTCAGGTCGCTGTCGGGCGCGTTCTCGCGCGTCATCGATGCATTGTCGGAACAGCTGGTGCGATTACGAATGCACGTCGAAGCGGCGATCGACTTCCCCGAAGAGGAGATCGACTTCCTGTCCGACGAAGCGTTGCTCACGAGGCTCGACGAGTGCGCGCAGGCGTTCGACGAGCTCGAGAAGGTCGCGAACTCGGGACGCGTGCTTCGTGACGGCTACCGCGTCGTCATCGTCGGCAGACCGAACGCCGGGAAGTCGAGCCTCCTGAACCTGCTCAGCGGCGAGGATTCGGCGATCGTCACCGAGATCGCGGGCACCACCCGTGACGTATTGCGTGAGCGCATCGATATCGACGGGCTTGCCGTCGAGCTCGTCGACACGGCCGGCATCCGCGAAAATCCGGGCCGTATCGAGGCCGAGGGCATCCGCCGCGCGCGTCGCGCCCTGGCCGACGCCGACGCGGTGTTATGGATCCAGGATGCGAGTGACGATCAGCCCTCCGGCCCGGACGAAGAGTTGCCTGACGGCGTGCCGGTCCTCGTGATTCGGAACAAAATCGATCTGACGGGCGCGGACGCCGGCCCGGGCGAAGACGGGCTTACGATAAACCTGTCCGCGAAAACCGGCCTCGGCGTCGACGCCCTGCGACGGCGGCTGCGTGAGCTTGCGGGTTACGAGGACCTGGGGGAGGGCGCATTCACGGCACGCAGGCGACACATCGAGGCACTGGACATCGCGCACGCGCATTTCCTGGCAGGCAAACAGGCCCTCGAGGACACGCGTGCCGGTGAGCTGCTCGCCGAAGAGCTACGGCTCTCGCAGCAGGCGCTCGGCGAAATCACGGGCGCCGTCTCGTCCGATGAGCTGCTGGGCCGAATCTTCAGCGAGTTCTGCATCGGCAAATAGCGATCTCGCGCAGGCTCGACATAACGCCGTCTCGTTCAGGTTCCGCTCAGCCCCCATTCAGGATCGAGGGATATCGTTACACCGTTACACATCGATTGGGCTAAAAAAGGATCTACACGATGAGACGGATATTCCTGATACTCGCGGCGGCGACGCTCGCCGCTCCCGCCATGGCCGATGGCCTCAGCTACAACTACCTCGAGGGCGGCTACCAGCGTATCGAACTCGACGACGATATCTTCGATGTCGACGGTGACGGCTTCGGCATCGGTGGCTCGTTCGAACTCGGACAGAACGCCTTCGTATTTGCGAGTTATGGCACGGCCGACTTCGATCTCGGCGTCGATTTCGATGAGCTCGCAGCCGGCGTCGGCTACCATGCCCCTGTCGGCACGAACACCGACTTCGTCGCCTCGATCGCCTACGTGCGTGCCGAGGCGGATGCCGGCAGCTTCGGATCGGTCGACGACAGCGGCATCGGCGCGTCGATCGGATTGCGCAGCATGGTCACGGATACCGTGGAGGTGTTCGGCAACATCAACTACGTGGATCTCGACGACAGCGGTGACGAGACATCGTTCGGTGGTGGTGCCTGGTTCAACGTGACCGACACCTTTGCACTCGGCGTCAACGTCGGTTTCGGTGACGATACGACGACCTACGGCGCCGGTGCGCGCCTGTATTTCGGCCGCTAATCGCCGACGCGGAAACGGGGCTCGCTGATCGCGAGCTCCGTTACCGGGCCATATTTGGAGACCTTGTCGCGTATCTGTTCGGCATCGCCGAGGATTACGTAGACCAGGTTCTCTGCGTCCGGGTATACCTCGTCGATGACCGGTGCGATCGACTCGACATCGACACCGGCCAGCGCGGCGCCATAGTCATTGATGTGCGTGACGGGCAGGCCGTAGCCCTCGAGCATTGCGAAAGTCCCGGCGAGCTGGCTCGCCGTTTCGAAGCTGGTCGGGACCTGGCCGAGTATGTAGTTGCGGCCCGACTCGACGGTTTCGGCATCGATTGCGCCGTCCCGCAATTGCGCCAGCACGCCGAGCGCCATGTCGATAGCCTCGACAGTCGTGCCCGTCGCCGTGAACGAGCTGATCGCGACGTAGCCCGGTGTGGACGGACGCAGCAGGCTCGACCGGGCGCCATAGGTCAGCCCGGACTCGACGCGCAATGCCGTATTCAGCATCGACGTAAACCGGCCTCCGAATACCGTATTCACGAGATCGAGATCGGCGCGCTGCGCGAAGTCGACCGCGACGCCGACGTTGCCCATCATGAAATAGCTCTGGGTCGCACCGGGCTTGTCGATAAGCAACACGCGCGTACCGGTTTCCGGTTCGGCGACCGGAATCTCGGGCAGTTCGCCGGTTGCCGCCCGCCAGCCTCCGAATGCCTCGCTGAGCTTCTGCTGCATCGCCGCGACGTCGAAGTCTCCGGAAACGGCGATGACCAGACGGTCGCCACCCACGTGTTCTTCATACCAGGCCAGCAGGTCGGCGTGTTCGATCGCTGCAAGCGTCGACTCGCTGCCGCTCACAGGGTTGCCGTAAGGATGTCCGCTGAACAGGAACGCGCTGCCGTAAGCAGCCAGCAACACGTTGGGATTGCCGTCCTTGGCGGCGAGGATCGAGTTGATGTTGCGCTCGCGGAGCTTGTCGAACTCCTGTTCGTCGAGCGTCGGTCGCATGAGCATGTCGGCGAGCAACTCGATCATCAGGTCGGCGTCGCGGGCCATGAATTCGGCGGACACGGTTATCGCCTCGAGCCCGGCCCTCGCGGAGAGTTCGCCGCCGACGGATGCGATGGCCTCGACGAACTGCATCGCGTCGCGCTCGCCGGCGCCTTTCTGTATCAGTGATGCCAGCAACGATGCCGTCCCGTTGCGGCCGTCGGGGTCTGCAACGGCCCCGCCGCGCAGTAGCGCCTGCACTCCAACCAGCGGTACGTCGCGCTTCTCGATGAGTAACAGCACCGTGCCGTTGTCGAGCTCGACGCGCTTGTACTCGGGCAACGTGACGCCGGCGGTAAAGGCCGTTGCCGACGCGAGCAGCAGTGCCGCGATCGTGATCAGTCGCGTCAGCATCATTCAGCCTCCCCGGAAGGCGGCGGTTCGAGTGTGCCGACCGTCATGTTGTTGCGGCGGAAAACCTTGTCGGCGACGATCTTGAGGTCGTCGACGGTTACCGCCTCGAGCTGCTCGGGCAGCGAGAAGAGCACTTCGTAGCTGCCGTGAAACACGTCGAAGTCACCGAGCAGCGACGCTTTGCCGTCGATGGTTGCCATCTCCCGCCAGAAATCGGCGAGCATGATATTGCGGGCTTTGGCCAGCTCGGCGTCGGTCACGCCTTCCGCCGTCACGCGCTCGAGTTCTTCGAGTACACGTGCCTCGACGGCGGCAACGTCGCCACCGGGCGGCAGTGTCATGTAGAAATACGTCAGTCCCGGATCGAAGCCTTCGTGCAGATACACGCCGACCGAGATAGCCAGCTGCTCCTGCTCGACGAGCAACTGATGCAGGCGCGACGAGCGGTCGCCCGCGAGGATGCTCAACAACAGGTTGTGGGCCAGCATATCGGGGTCGCTCGCCCGGCCGGAATGAAAGGCCATGTGCAAGAGCGGCGTTTGTGCATCGGTTTCGATCGCAACGCGTCGGGTACCCTGTTGCCGCGGCTCGACGGTGCGGACGTTCTGCGGCTTCTCCTGCGCCGGTATGCCGCCGAAAAAATCCTCGGCAAGCTCGAAGAGCTCCTCGGCGTCGACCGCGCCCGCAAACACCATCGTCTGGTTGTTGGGGGCGTAGTATGTGCGGTAGAAGTCCTCGAGATCCTGCTGCGTCCAGTTCTCGATGTCGGACGGCCAGCCGAGGACAGGGAACTGGTAGGGGTGTGCGACGTAGGCCGTCGCATATACCTGTTCGAACAGCTTGCCGGCGTTGTCGTTGTCGACGCGCAGGCGACGTTCGGAGTAGACGACCTCGCGCTCGCTCTCGACGACCTCCGGCACGATGGCCAGGTTCTCGAACCGGTCGGCCTCGAGGTCGAAGATCGTCTCGAGCGCTGACACCGGGAACCAGTCCTGATATACGGTGACGTCGTTCGACGTATACGCGTTATTGGCGCCACCCGCGGCCTCCATCTCGCGATCGAACTCGCCGGGCTCTCGTTTCGACGTGCCGTTGAACATCATGTGCTCGAAGAAGTGAGCGACACCCGTGATGCCCGGGTACTCGTTGCGACCGCCGGCACGCACGAAGTTGTACATGGCGACATTTGGAATGTCGTGGTCGGGCCAGACGATGATGCGCAGGCCGTTATCGAGGATTATCGCGCGAATCTCCGGCGGCACGCCCTCGAGTTCCGAGCCCGTGCCGGTCAGACGCTCTTCGGGCGGCAGCGTGATATCGGGCAGCATGCGCTCGAGGACGAGCGCGACGATGCCCAGCATCGCGAGCACGAACACGGCGGCATTCAGTTTCTGGCCCGTCTTGTAGACGATCGACTGCGTCTGGTCGACCTCGATAGCCTTCTTGAGGCCCGTCGGCGTTATCTCGTAGACGTACGCGAAAATCAGTGCGACCGGAAAGCCGATGACGATGATCAGGTAGAGGAATTCGCGCGTCCAGCCGGGCAGGCCGAATTGTGCGGCGAAGACGCTTTCGAGCCACAGCAACAACCAGGCGGCGACGAGATACAGCAGCGCAACCTTGAAAACGTTGCGGCGCCGGAGTTCTGCGAACAGGGCCATAATAATTATCGTTATCCCCGGGTCCCCGATAGTGCGGGAACCGCAGGAATTGTCAACCGAGAAGACCCTCGCGGCGGTACAGCCGGGCGCAGATCCACGTGAGCACGAAGCCGAGCACGAGCGTGCTGCCGACCGAGATCGCCACATGCAGCTCGTTGATCGGTTCGTTCTTCACGATGTCGACGAGCAGCAGGTGCTGGCTCAGGGAAGGGATGAACATGAAGCTCGTTTGCGGGCGCAGCGTCAGGATGCTGACGACGAGGATCGGCAGCGTTGGCAGCATCAGCACGACGCTGAGCCAGGTCTGAGCCTCGCGATAGCTTTTCGTGAACGACGCGACCAGCGTCATGACGGCGGCGCCGACGAGGATGAACGGCGAAAGCAGCAGAAACGCGGCGACAACTACGTCGGGTCCGAAATTCGGTGTCATGCCGAGGCTCTCGAGCGGCATGAAGCGGATCGCCACGCTGAATGCGAGCAGGCTGAGCATCAGCGACAGCGCCATGAACAGGCAGGTAGCGGCGATCTTGCCCAGCATCAGCTGGTCGCGCGTCACGGGCAGCGCCAGCAGCGGTTCCAGGGATCCACGCTCGCGCTCACCGGCCGTCGAATCGATCGCGAGATACATGCCGCCCATCAGCAACGCGAAGATCAGAAAGTAACTCATCATGCCGAGCAGGATGCCGGAGCGCCCCGAAGGCGTGGACACGTCGATGTCGTCAACGTTGAGAGGGCGTAGCACGATCGGGCTGACGCCGCGCGCAAGCAGCCGGGCGCCGGCCAGCTGTTGGTTATAAGCGTTCAGGGCATTGCGCACACGGCGAGCGTCGCGATCGCCCCCTGAGCTCGCCTGGTCAGAGACGATCTCTACCTTCGCGGGCACGGCCGCGGCAAGTTGCTCGCCGAACGACGGCGGCACGATCAGCACGACGTCATGGACGCCCGACTTGATCTCCTCGATGGCCGTGTCGCGGTCCTCGGGGCCGTCGACGATGTCCATGTTGGTGCTTTCGAGAAAACGCATCACGTTCGGCGCATGCTGCGAGCCGATGACCGGAAGTTCGAGCGTCTTTTCGGCATCCGATATGGAGCGCTCGATCGACAGGTTGATCAGGAACGCGAACAGCAGGGGGCCAAACAGCGGGCCCATGATCGTTGCCGTCAGCATCGTGCGTCGGTCGCGGAAGTTGTCGAGGACCTCCTTCCGAAACACCGTCAGCAGTGTTCGCATCAGTCGGGCTCCACCATCGCGATGGCTTTGACGAACGCCTCTTCGAGGTCGTCACGCCCGGTGCGCCGGCGAATGCCGTCGATCGTGTCGTCAATGGCGACCTGGCCGTTCGCGATAATGACGATGTCGTCACAAAGTGCCGCCACTTCCTGCATGATGTGGCTGGAGAAAAGAACGCAGCGACCGGCATCGCGGAGCTTCAGGATCATGTCGCGCAATGAGCGTGTTGCCATGACGTCAAGGCCATTGGTCGGTTCGTCGAGGATGATGTTCTGCGGCTCGTGCACGAGCGCACGAGCCAGCGCGACCTTGGTGCGCTGTCCCTGCGAGAAACCCTTCGTCTGGCGATCGGCGAATTCGCCGATCTCGAGCAGGTCGACGATATTCTCGACGCGTTCTTCGATCAGCGAATCGTCGAGACCGCACAGGCGCGCGTAGTAAGCAACGTTCTCTCTCGCGGTCAGGTGAGGGTAGAGTCCTGCGCTGTGCGGCAACGCGCCGATCTTGCCGCGAGCTTCGAGGCTCTCGGAGACGACGTCGGAACCGTCTATCGTCGCTCCGCCTTCGTCGGGTTTCAGGACCGTGTACAACACGCGCAGCGTTGTCGACTTGCCCGCACCGTTCGGGCCGAGCAGCCCCGTGATCTTGCCATCCGGCGCATCGAAGCTGACTCCCCGCACCGCCCGCACCTCGCCGAAAGACTTGTGGATGTTGTCGACACGAATCACGGCAGCGGCCCCGAAAAGTCGAGGAAGAAAGGCATTACGAAACTGCGCTCGGTGCAGCCGGCATCGAGGCTTTCGAGGTCGAGCGTCTCGACGAAATCGGCGAGCAGCCGTGGCACGCAGCCGACACTGGCCTGCCCGTGCCCCTGGTCCTGGCCGATGATGTGCCGCGAGTTGCGAAGCGATTCCGCCGCGAGCTCTGCGTAGCGCGGCGGCGTAATCGGGTCTGCATCGCCCGAGAGCAGCAGCACGGGCAGATCCGTTGCCAGTGGTTCGTGCAGCGTTTCGTCGACGGGGCCCTTCGGCCAGATCGAACACATCGTTTCGATGGCTTCGAGTTGCAGTGGCCCGATGTAGCTCGCGGCGATGGCGTCGTGGTCGATATCGAACCCGTCAATAAAAGGCGCGTCTTCGGAACACATGACGGCGTTGTGCATGCCGAGCGCAAGGGAATCGGACAGGTCGGAAGCGGTAAGCTGGTACTGCGCGGCGAGCGGAATGAAATTGCCGTTTGCTGCGTCGCTGATCACGAGCGGCAAGAGCGCAATCGTCGTCGCCTGGTAGGCAAGGAGCCGGATCGCCGCGTTGAACTGTTCACGGCCGAAATCGATCGACTCGACGCGTCCGGTAGACGGGTCCTGCAGCTCGACGATGACGGGTTCGCTCTCGAGACGGTCACGTACGAATGCAAAGTCTTCCGCCAGCTCCGGGAAGCGCTCGTTACAGGCATCGTCGCCGGCGCAGCGTGCAATGACGTCTTCGATGGCGCGCTGGGACTCGATGGCGATTTCGGGGCCGAGTGGAATCTGCGGCGGCACGACACCATCGAGGACGACGCTGCGCGTCGTCTGCGGGAATGTCCTCGCGTAGTGCTGGGCGACACGGCTGCCATAGGACACGCCGTACAGGTTCAGAGCGGGGTAGCCGAGCGCCTCCCGTACCGCGTCGAGGTCGCGCACGGCGACGCTGGTCGTGAAGAATCGCGGGTCGTGAGGTAACTGATCGAGGCAGCGCTCCGTGTACTCGATGGTCTGGGCGATGCCGAACTGCCCCTCGACGACGGTGTCATCGATCGGACAGTCCATGCGGGCAGATTCTCCGGTGCCGCGCTGGTCCACGAGCAGGATGTCGCGATCGCGGCGGACGAGTTCGAACGCGCTGGCCCAGGTCGCGTAAAACTGTATGGCGCCCTGGCCCGGCCCGCCGGCCAGCGGCACGAACGGTTCCGGCTCCGGGGTCAGGCTGAGCGCGGGCACGACGGCGACGCGAAGCTCGATGCTGTTGCCGACTGGTTCTTCCGGGTCGACGGGCCGGGCGAACGCGGCGCAGCGTGCCTTGATAGAGCGAAAGCCCTCACCGGCGCTGATCCGGCAGTCTTCGAGTTGCAACGATGCCTCGGCGCCGGCAATTGCCGGACCGAGTACACAAAGCAGAAGAAGCGCCAATCGAGCCATGAATCATCGCACCTTGAAAGCGCCGCTATCTTGGGACCAAGGTCCCGCCAAGTAAAGGACAACGGCCGCCCGGAGCCGCGATTTGTGTACAATGCGCGGCCAGTATTTGCTCATTTTTTGACCAATGCCCGAGACCTTCGATGTCATCGTCATCGGCGGCGGCCACGCCGGCACGGAAGCGTCCCTCGCTGCCGCGAGAGCGGGTGCGCGCACGCTGTTGCTGACGCAGAACGTCTTGACGCTCGGCCAGATGAGCTGTAATCCCGCGATCGGCGGAATCGGCAAAGGGCACCTGACCCGGGAAGTCGATGCACTGGGCGGCGCCATGGCGCGCGCGATCGACCAGGCCGGCATCCAGTTTCGCACGCTCAACGCGAGCAAGGGACCGGCGGTGCGGGCGACGCGTGCCCAGGCAGACCGGCAGCTGTACCGCCAGGCGATACGCTGGATGCTGGAGAACCAGCCAGATCTCGTCATCGTGCAACAGTCGGTCGACGACCTGCTGCTCGACGGCGACCGCGTGCGAGGCGTCGTGACGGCACTCGGTCTCGAGTTTCATGCGCGCTCGGTCGTACTGACCGTGGGTACGTTCCTGGGCGGGCGCATACTCATCGGGCGCAGCGAGAAATCGGGCGGTCGCGCCGGCGATCCACCCTCGATCAGGCTTGCCGAGAGGCTCCGCGAAATGCCGTTTCGCGTGGCGCGCCTGAAGACCGGAACGCCGCCGCGCCTCGACGGCAAGACGCTCGACTTTGATGCCATGCAGGAACAGCCTGGCGATACGCCCGTGCCGGTATTCTCGTTCCTCGGCCAGCGTCACGAGCATCCGCGGCAGGTGGCCTGCCACATCACGAAGACGACCGAGAAGACCCACGACATCATCCGCGGCTCGCTGGATGAATCGCCGATGTACTCGGGGCTGATCGAAGGCGTCGGGCCTCGCTATTGCCCGTCTATCGAGGACAAGGTAGTTAGGTTCGCGGACAAGTCTTCACACCAGATCTTCGTCGAACCCGAAGGGCTCACGACCCACGAGGTTTACCCGAACGGCATATCGACGAGCATGCCCTTTGATGTGCAGCTCGAATTCGTGCGCTCCATCACGGGCTTCGAACGGGCCCACATCACGCAGCCGGGCTACGCGATCGAGTACGACTATTTCGATCCGCGAGATTTGAAGCCCACGCTGGAAACGCGCCACGTGGACGGCTTGTATTTTGCCGGCCAGATCAACGGCACCACGGGCTACGAGGAAGCTGCAGCACAGGGGCTGCTGGCCGGCGTCAATGCCGCGCGGCGCAGCAACGAGCTCGAACAATGGTTTCCCGAACGCCACGAGGCCTACATCGGTGTGCTTGTCGACGACCTCATCACGCGTGGCGTCAGCGAGCCCTATCGGATGTTCACGAGCCGTGCCGAGTACCGGTTGACGCTCAGGGAAGACAACGCGGACCTCAGGCTCACGCCCGTCGGCCGCGAGCTCGGGCTGGTCGACGACATGCGCTGGACGTCGTTCGAACGCAAGCGCGATGCAGTAGCCGCCGAACAGCGCCGGCTGCAGCAGGCGCTCGTCCGGCCGACCATGTTGTCGGATACCGACCGGGAGATCCTGGGAGACATGCAGCGCGAGAGTTTCGCGGCGGAGCTGCTGCGCCGGCCCGAACTCGACCATGCCCGGGTTGCGGCGCTGTCGATGGTCGGCGAGCCGGGCTGGGTTTTCGACACCGACGAGCAGCGCGAGCAGGCAGTGCTGCAGCTCGAAGTGCAGGCGAAGTACTCGGGGTACATCGATCGGCAGGAGCGCGAGATCGTCAGGCACGCCAAACAGGAGTCGCTGCGACTGCCGGAGGACATCGATTACAAGGCCGTCGACGGATTGTCGAATGAAGCCCGGCAGCGACTCGAGGCAGCACGCCCCGTCACGCTCGGCCAGGCGTCGCGCCTCGAGGGCATGACCCCGTCGGCGGTCTCGCTTATTCTCATACACCTGAAGAAACGACAGCTCCAAAAGAGCGCCTAGGAAATCTATCGCTTTGCTGCGCTACGCCCTGCT
>JAAUYH010089829.1_pt1 | contig 18301 bp, 16 predicted proteins | sample 7278061 | NCBI WGS metagenome assembly JAAUYH01 (sample SAMN14350203, study PRJNA611818) | marine sediment metagenome | isolation source: surface marine sediment (0.6m) | place: French Polynesia: Moorea | collected 2018-08 | reverse complement strand
TAAAGAGTTTTTCTAAAAACAAGCTCACGAGGGATTGCACCTTGTCCCACGTCTTTTCGTCGTTGGGCTCAAATGGCACCCAGCTCATGCCGGCTTCGATCGAGCGTCGCAGCATGATGAACAGCCTTCGTATATTAATGTAGCGCCAGCGCGGGTCGGACGAAGCGGTACGCGCGCCCCAGGGGCGCACCCCCCGAGAGACGCGAAACCCGTTGATGCCCTCGGCCGTCAGCGCGCCCAAGTGGTCCTCGGTGATCCGCAGGCTGAGATCATCTACCCCAACAATGGGCACGTTGGCCGGGGCGTAGTGAACCCCGCCCTCGGTATCCCGATGGGCAAAAATTCCTGCCATGACGCCGGATGGCGGCAAAAGCCGGTGACTTGCGCTGCCGTGGCCACTGTGAATCGACGTCCCGTTCGGATTGCTGCCGACCCGATGACTGGCCAGCCCCGTCACGCGCAGCCATGGCCAATAGTAGGCACAGTACGAGGATTCGGTCCGTCGCCGCCAGCGCTTGACTCGCTCGATATCGCGCGTCATCGGACAGTCTAAAATGGCAAAGCGGTCTTTGAGATTCTCACAGAGATCGACCATGGCATCCTGGACTCGCTGGGTGCGCATCTCGCCAGCAGGTCCATCGTCGCGCTCCACAAACCACATGGCATCGGGGATCGCCAACAGCGCGACCGCGTCTTCCGCCGCAATGGCCATCAGTCCCGATCGCTCGCTGGGTCCGCCATCGCGGCCGATAAAGTCCTCTGGTGTCAAGGCATCCACTCCGTCGCGCCCGCCCTCAAGTCGCGTCATTTGCTCTAATAACGGCTGATTGTGCGGCGGTGGCGAACGGGTCTGCAAATCCTCCAGACGCACTAGCCGCGACTGGCCCGCAATCACGCGCGGCGCATATTGGCGTGAGCTCGGGTGCATCTGCAGGTTGCGGAACACTTCGCGCCGCTCGCGCAGCGCCACATGAATCTCGAACGAGAGCACTTCGAGATAGGTCGGCGCCGCGGCCCGATGCCGGCGGTTCACGGGCGTGAGCGAGCTCCATCTGAGCGATTTGCCCTCGACCTCGGTGAGAATGACAAAGTCCTCCTCTTCGCGATCGAAAATACGCACCAGGGCACCGACTTCAAAGCCGCGGCTAGAGCTCACCTGTGCCTCACCGGCACCGATGTCCAAATCGCGGGTGAGCAGGGTGCGCGCGCCCTTGGTCTGTACGCATTTTACCCAAATACCATTGCCCCAATGGCCCTCGTTGAGGGCGCGGATCTGCAGGGCCGGCCGACTCCAATCATCGACGATCTCCCACTCGGCACACGTCGCGTGCTCAAGGCCCGCCTGCTTACCCGGCGACGGCTGGTGAGCGATCCGCACCACGTAGCAACACTCTCCCCCGTTGCGAAAGAAGGCATCGACGGTGTCGGATAGGTAGTGGTCGGCGCTGTAGCCGTATATCTCGACGAATTCGTCCCAATTATAGATGCGCTGGGGCTGATCCAGCGGTCCTTTTTGTGCCAAACCGACAAACCCTACCACGCGGGTGTCGGCCGCTTGCAGCGGCGCTATGGCGAGTTCATTTTGCGCCGGATAAATCCCCGGCGGTCGCATGTCGGCAGACGGTCGCATGGGCTATGTCCCTCTCTATCACTCGGTACCGCGGTTCCACATCACGCTTGCACGGTCGCCCCGGGTCTGGTCTCAACCCTTGCGGGAACGATTGATCTCTCGGTTGATGCGCGCGATTTCGCGCAGCCAAATGTGCCGCTCCTCGTGTTCCATGTCGAGGATGTCGTCGAGAGGCCAGTGAAAGTGGTACGCGATATAGGCAATTTCTTGATCGAGTTGTTCCCGTGGATAGGTGGCGACCGTCCACCGCTTCACCCCTGGCCGGGTTGGCCAGCACCTCCCTCCTCATCGCCACCGATGACGTTCCCGGTGATGAGATCCACGTCGAATTCATGCCCGCAACTGGGGCATCCTAAATGCAAACGCGGCGCCCCTTCTTCGTTGATCTTGCGATAGAATTCTTGCAAGTAGGCCAGATCGGTCGAGAATAGATTCTCGATCACGCCCACGGAAATTCCATCGAGATCACCCAGCTTGGTGATGACGCGCGATAGCAGCACGATGACCAGATAGGCGCGATTGGCCTGAACCCGATAATCTTGCAGCGGGACGATCTCATCGCGTGCTGTTGCCAGTCGCATCACCCCATCGCGATGGACCTTGTCGGTGTCCGGGTCCACGTAGCCGCGTGGCAACCGAAAACGGAACTCGGTTTGAAACGCCATTATTCCCCTGACAGTGTTCTCTTGAGGTTGTACCGGAAGAGAGAGTTTGTTGCGAAATCAGCGGGACTGACCAGATGATGCCGATCGAGTCCCGTCTCCGGCCGCTATTCTACCCGATTTCGCTACACGTTGGGGGACCGCGGCGTACCGCGGATGCTCGTCATAGATCAGCTATTGAAGCTAGCGAACTTCATCCCCTCGCAGTACAGCTTGACCTTAAAGCGCGCCACGTTTTGCGAGTTGGACTCCATCGCTTCGGGCTCTAGCGACATGATGCCCACATGTTCGTATTCGATGGTGCCGAGTTCTTCCTTGAGGTCGTGGCCCAAGAAGGTGAGCGAAGCGGTTTTCTCGGCGCTATCGTCACAAACTCCTTCGATAACAAACGTCTTATGCCACTCGGCCCACTTCTCCACGTCGGCCATCGAGATGGTCAACTCCAAATCGGGGACGGTGAGCGAAGCCGGATGCTTGGTGTACTCGCGCGAGGCACCCACCTGGTCCATGGTGATTGCCTGCTCCCAGTCATGGCCGCCGATTTTGGCGATCCGGTCACAGGGCAAGCCATCGATTTCGAACCGGAAATTGGAACGCAACCACTTCTTGGCGTTGGAGTTCTCCTCACCGGTCACGTCGCTGTCGTCGCCCTTCTCGTAGCGAATGTACTCGGGATCGATCTCAATGGTGAAGTAGCTGGCCTCGTTGTTCGAGCCGTCGCACTCGGGGATCCCGACCTTCTTGATATAGGCGTTCTGAAAAACCCTGACCGCCTTGGCCTTGTAGTTGAAATCGCAGGCAATGAGCTCGCAGTTCTTCTGAACAAACCCCTTATCCCACGAAGCCTTGATCCAATTGACGAGCTCCTCGCCCATGCCGGCCGCGATCTCTAAGGTCACCGGCTCATGGACGATGGTGGCGAGATGCTTGCGCTGATACGGCGACGTGCTGAGATCATGCTTGGCCACTTCGCCCTTTGTCGTACCACCTGAGACTTTTTTGACAAAGGCAGCAAACTTCCCTTCGACAGTGAACGCAAATCGACCCGCAGCATATGAAATGTTACTCATCTCTTCTTCTATCCCGTTGTGTGAGTGATTTGCCTCATGATCTCGGGAACCCTCCCCATGTCCACGAACGCGATGCCAGATGAGGCCCGGCCGTGGAACTGGGGAGCACCCCCGTCATCAATTGGCAGTGCAGTTGAAAGCAGTTTCCTTGGCGTAATCCATCGCAGCTAGGCTGCATTGTTTTTACGACCCCTCGGAGCAAATTCTTCCCCGAGGCTGCGAAGATTCCGGGCGAAAATTTTCGTGCGAAGATTTCGGGCGAAAATTTTCGCTCGTGGGCGCCCGTGGGTGGCCGTTACTCTTCGACGCCTCCGCCCGACGGCATCTGGCCGATGCGGAAGATGACAAACTCGGCCGGCTTCACTGGGGCCAGACCGATCTCGACGACCAATTGGCCGGCGTCGACCACTTCCGGAGGATTGGTCTCATCATCGCATTTGACGAAGAACGCCTGCTCGGGCGATGTCCCCATGAGGGCTCCATTGCGCCATAGCAGGGTCAAAAACGAGGCGATGGTGCGCGTCACCCGTTTCCACAGGCGATGGTCGTTCGGCTCGAATACGACCCATTGGGTCGCGCGCTCAATGGACGACTCCACCATGATGAATAGCCGACGCACGTTGATGTACTTCCACGACGGATCCGACGACAGCGTGCGCGCGCCCCAGATGCGAATGGCACCGTTCATAAAGCGAATGGCGTTGATGCCATTGGGATTGAGCAGGTCCTGCTCTCCCTTGGAAATGTTGTACTTGAGGCCCAAAGCCCCGCGCACCAGCTCATTGGCCGGGGCTTTGTGCACCCCGCGCTCCGAGTCGACCCGGGAATAAATGCCGGCAATATGCCCCGATGGCGGTACAAAGATATTGCCCTTCTCCGGATCGTATACCTGAATCCAGGGAAAGTAGAACGCCCCGTACTTGGAGTCGCGCGGCTTGGGAATCTTGTCTACGCCACCCGAGAGGGTCTCGGGACCATCGAGGATGGCGAAGCGATCCTTGCGCGTCTCGCAGTGAGATAAAACCGCATCTTGCACGGCCGGTGACACCTGCCCGGGTGCGGCTACGATGGCGATTTCATCGATCTCCTCAAAGCACTTGAGCCCAGAACGCTGCCCGGGACCATTGTCCTTGCCGATGTAGAGCGCATCGCGATCGCCACCGCCAGAGGAAGCGCTCTCCCCTTCACCGGCCACCGAGTCCTCGGGGACGGCGACATTGACCACAAAACAGCGCGAACCACCATTGTTGAAAAAGCCGTAGACGGCGTTGGCGAGCGTGGTCGAGCAATCGTTAAAATCACCAAAGGTCTTGACGAACTGTGACCAATTGGTCACAAGCACCGCCTCGTTGAGTGGGCCTTTGCGCGATTCGCCGAGAAAGCCGACTGTGTTGGTACCCACGGCCTCAATGGGTTTTGAGCCGCGATCGACCTCTTCTACATAAACACCTGGTGAGAGATAACTGGTAGCCATCCGTAACGTCCTCCTTCTGATCTTAGCTAACGATGCGCCCGGCACGACTCACGTGGCCGATCTGATCTTGCGCGCATCCCCTAAATCCTCGATTGCTGTCTTCGATGTACTTCTTTTGCTGATGTCGTCGACTGCCTGAACTCGCATAGTAGCGATACGCGATCCCCCGCCACTCCCCTCAATCTTCCTTCTTCTTCCCCGGCGATCCCGCGGCCATAACCGAGCGGATGGGACCGAGCTCTGGCTCTTGCGTGGGCTGATTGAGATCGCGGAATGCGATCTTGCGCGACTTGACCACGGTGATGGGCTCCATTTTTTCCGGAATGAGCGGAATCGATGTCCACGCCTGTATGGCTGGCCGCACCGGTTGCGACAGGCTGCCCCAAAATCGCGCCAGCGTCCCCTCATCGAGCCGTGTCGCCAGCGACAGCCCCAGCTGAAAATCCTCCTCAAAAGATTCTCCGCGTAGCCTTTCGCCTTCGAGTGCCGGATTTTCCATAATCGTCCGGAGCACGAGCCCAAGCAGCAATTGTTCGTCTTCGGAAGTCTGCGCCCACGTGGATATCAAATAATCGAGCCGCAGCCACATGCGGCGACGGCGCATGAATTCTTCAACGGTGCCGTCTTCCTGTTCGATTTTGACCCGCTCGTGATGAATGTGACCATCCACACCAACCGGGTCGAGGGACACTTGATATAGATACACGGATACCGCTGGGAGTTTGCCCTCGATGGATTCGGGCTTTGGCGCCTCTTCGAGCACGTGGACGCGTTTGTATCCACTGCGGCGAAATTCGTCTTGGAGCAGGCGAGATACCGCGTCCGACGTCTCTCTAATAATATGATGTTGAGGCGTCATGCAGGTATTCCAATCCCAGCGGCTCCGGCGACTGGTTCCGTAGGTAAGGCTACTGTACTAAACCGGGATGATTCGTCAATGGCCGCAACGAAGATTGCGCCACTTCCGTGCATTTTTTTGCGTCAGCAGGTCAGCAGGGCATCGAGATGCTCCTGCTCCCATTGCCGCGCCTTGGCGTAGTGCTCGAATTTGGCTTCGTCGCGCAAAAATGCCTTGGTGTGAAACTGCCGCCGCCCGTTGACCACTTTGATCTCGTGGACCTGATGCAGCATCTCGTGAAAGACGATCCACTCGACGAAGAAGCGGGGCACGAATGCGCGATCCAGGGAGCGATGGATGCGGATCAACCGATCCTCCACCGAATACGAGCCCATCTTGATACTGTTGCGCCGCCGCGGTTTGCCCATGCGCGGCCCCCAGGTGATGCGTGCATCGATACCGCCGGCAAAATAGCGCTGATTGAGGTCGTCGTAGATCTCTTTGAGGTTATGTACTTTTCCATGCATCACCAGACGCGGTGATGGAATGCGGCGCCCACGCGCACGGACACTGTGCTGATTGGCCTCGATATACTCGCCGAGCACGCTCGAGGCTTCGCGGTCATTGTGGGCGATGTAACGAGCCAGCGCGCGGGTGATGGAGGGATCGGCCATGGCGAACATCGCGTGCAGACGGACTTTGAAGTGCGGCTGCTGACCCTGGCGATCGCGACGCACCGAGATCATGGTGTATCGATTGTCGGTGAGTTTGATACTCAGGATGCAGGGCGACAAATGGGCCCGGATCCTGCGCGCCAATTGCTGCTCTGCCGCCGCCAAATCCTGTTTGGAAATCCGCTGGGTCCGGGCCGCCGACGCGCCCTCGTCGCCCCGAACTCCCTGGGCGGCCTCCTCCTCCGCAACCTGCGCGGCGACCGCAGCATCTGCCGATACCTGGGGCGATACCTGGGGCGACACCGGAGTCGCCACCGACCGATCGCCTCGGGGCGCGAGCGCTGTCACCATGCGACCGGCGACAACGCCTTTGCTGTTTTGATTACTCATCGCAGAATTGACAGGAAAATGCTTGGATTGACAGGATTCATCGGATTCGAAGGAACGAGCCACCTTATCCCCTTGCACTGAGAGCCCCTTCGAATAAGTTGCCAGCGCTCAGCCCTGGCATCCCCGGTCCATTTAGTATACTCGAACGTTTTGTATCGCACATGGCCCCGCGGACAAGCCATTGGGGTCGATGATAGAAAAAATCGTCGCGGTCGCAGTTGCAAGGCAGCAAATTATCCACAACTAGGCCGACGATGGGGACAAAACAATGATCGCGATTCGCCGACGAGAACGTCTTTTTCCTTACCTGCACTTTTGTACCGATCCCAGTCGAGCATACATCTCTCCAGCAGGTCACCATCCCGGAACATGTGCTTCCGGGTACGTCAATGAAGTTTTCGCTTGACACGACGTGAATCGTATCAGGGATAGCGTCGGCGGCCAGTTTCTAGCAGTTCGGCCAACCGTTTAAGATCGCTGCATAAGATCTCGTATGCAGGCGATGTTACTCAATAAAATCGAAATTCTCTCACTGACGAAGAGATCTTCCCGCCCCACGATCTGGCAACGGTCCCTCACGCTCAGTCTTCAAGTCGCGGTCCTGCGCCGTCGAGATCTGCGCTGCGGCATCTCGTCATCGCCCGGAATCCAACCGTGGCGGGCCAGGGAAATCGCGCCGCTCGACGAAAACGTCACCCCTTCTGCTTCGAGCATGGCGCGCTGCACATCGGCGACAACGGGGTCGGGAATCGAGATGTGCGCTTGGCCCCGAGAGCGCTTGCCGACCACGCGATGCCACGGCAGCCCGCGCTCGGTGCGTCCGCTGCCGCGCATGGCGGCCCCCACTTGCCGCGCAGCGCCGGGCATGCCGGCCAGTTCACCCACCTGGCCGTAGGTCAGTACACAACCGGCGGGAATGCAATGCACCACGGCGTAGATGGCCCGGTAGCGCTGCTCTCGCTCTTCGACTGTCCCCTGACACTTCGCACTAGACCTCAAGCTGGGGGCACGATACGAAAAACTCCATGCAGATCCAAGTGCGATACTTTGCAGTCTTTCGCGAACGCCTGGGACTCGACGGCGAGACCTTAGAGCTCCCCGAAGGAGTCGACGTCAAGGCCGCCATCGGCGCGCTTTCCGAGCGCCACGAGCCCATCGCGCGCCTCAGGGGAAAATTCCGCGTCGCCGTCAATCAAGAAATGGTCACCGACGACGCGCCGCTCAAAACCGGCGACGAAATGGCCCTGATCCCGCCCGTGGCCGGTGGTCATGACCGCCACGCCTGTATCGTCGATACCGCGCCATCCCTCGATCGCTGCCTGGCCCGGGTAAGCGGCCCAGACATGGGGGGATTGGTCACGTTTACCGGGGTCGTTCGCCAGCAGAATCGCGGACTTGAAATCGAGCGTCTCGAATATGAAGCATACGCCGAGATGGCCAATAAAGTCATGGCCCAGTTGTGCGAGCGCATTGAAGCCGAGATTCCCGGCTGCCGATTGGCGGTAGAGCATCGCGTCGGCAACTTGACCGTGGGTGACATCGCCGTTGTCATCGCCGCTGCCGCGCCCCATCGCGCCGAGGCCTTTACCGCCTGCCGAACCATGATCGACCGCCTCAAAGAAGAGGTGCCGATTTGGAAAAAAGAGATTTCCTCCGACGGCGCCGAGTGGATTGGTCTCGGTCCCTGATCATGTACTTGCCGTAGCGTGCGGAAAATCGGCAACATTATCAGCCACACGCCGATACCGCCTAACTGCCCCAACGAGGAATGGCTCGGCTCATCGCTCGGGTCGTCGCTCGTCGTAGAGCGGGAACGTTTGCCAACCCCCTGCGATCGCGAAGAAACCCTATCGATACTCCAACAGGCCGGCCCCGCGGCCGCCCGGCAAAGGCAATCATGGCGTCGTCACTCATCCATTCGTCTACTACCGACCGAACAGCGCTCTTGTCATCGACTACCAAGTGGGCCACAGGCCTGCGCATCGCTGGCAGCAGCCATGTGACGCTGGTCCCAGAGGGGCACTGTTTCACCATCGGTAAACGTCGATCCTGTGACATGGTCCTCGACGATCCATACGTATCCTCTGTGCACTGCGCTCTAGAGCCGACGAGCCATGGCACTCTATCGATCCGCGATCGAGACAGCACCAACGGAACGTTCCTCGATGGAAATCGCATCCAGTGCGCCGAATTGCGGACGGGGGCAGTGATTCGTCTTGGCCATACCATATTGCTGGCCACCGGCCGCCACAGCGAGCAAAGTCACGGCGAAAAGCCGGCGGATCAACCCAGCGCTATCGAGCGTCTCCACGGCCGCAGTCGCGGATTCCGCCGCGCAGTCGAAACCGCCCTCACCGCGGCTGCCGGAGACTGCAACGTGCTCGTCATCGGCGAGACCGGAACTGGGAAAGAATTGATTGCGCGCGCCGTTCACGAAGCGTCATCAAGGGCGCAATCTCCCATGATATCGGTCAACTGTGGCGCCATCACCGCCCCCCTCATCGGCTCCGAGCTCTTCGGTCACGAAAAAGGTGCTTTTACCGGAGCCGAAAGGGCCCGTGACGGCGTATTTGCCCAAGCCGACGGCGGTACGCTCTTCCTCGACGAAATCGGCGAGCTCCCCATCGAACAGCAGCCCCATCTGCTCCGGGTCTTGGAAACCCGCCAGGTCAAACGCCTGGGCGGCAACGACGAACGCCCCGTCGATGTGCGCTTGATCGCCGCCACCAATCGGATGTGTGGCCTGGACGCAAAGGACTCGCCTCTGCGCCTCGATCTCTACCATCGCTTGGCCACCGTGATCGTCGAATTGCCCCCCTTGCGCCAGCGCAGCAAGGATATCCCGGTGTTGATACAAGCCTTTATCGAGGAGTTCCGCCCCAAATACGGTCATCGAGACATTTCCTCTGCCACCTTGCATGAGCTGGCCGCCTATCCCTGGCCGGGCAATGTCCGCGAATTGCGCAGCGCGATCTTGCGCGCGATGACGCTCGATCCACGCGAGTTGCAACTCAAACATCTACTGCCGCAATGGGCGCCACCCGAGGTCCACGGCACTGGCGGCGTGGACGGAATCGGGACGGACCCAGATACGTGCCTCGAACAGCCCAGGGTGCTCAGCCCGTACGAGGACAGCATGCGCAGGCAGATGATCGCGGCCCTCGAGAGTCACCAAAGCCTGCGCCAGGCTGCGCGGGCCTTGGGCATGGCGCGGTCCACGTTTTCCGACCGCGCCCGCCGCTTTGGTATCTATTTGCCTCGGAGCGCTCGCTGATAGCGCTGCCGTGTACCAGCCCGCTCACAGCCTGCGTACAGTCCCCCGCGATCGGTGCTACGCTTGGCCCATGGTCGAGCTGGCAATCGTGTTCGCACTCCTCGCTATCGTCATCGGTGGTGCGACCATCGCGCAGTGGATCACGTGGGCGTGGTTTATCTGGGCCGGCATCGCCCTGATCTCTGCGGGGTTTACGGTCGGTGTGCCTGCGGGATTGCTCTACCATATACGCCTACACACGGCGCTCACAGCCCATGGCGCTGGCACCATGCCAGCGACCTGGTGGCTACATCCCACGAAACTTCATGGCGATCTCGACGAGCGGGCCAAACCTTCGGTGATGTTGGCCTGCTACATCGGCGCTGCCGGTTTCGTCACTATGATTCTCGGCTGCGGCCTCGTGGTCATCGGCATTCTGGGATCGCCATGGGCTCCATGACTGATCGCGGCCACAGCCGGTGACGATCGCGCGTGTTAGACTCGGCGCTCTGGCATCAGCCGATTACGGAGAGAATTGTCATGATCGAGCGATACATCACCGCGGCCGTAGCTATCTCGGTACTGGTCGGGATCCCCATCACGGCAGCAGCCCAGACCTCGGCGGCCGAACGCGCAGAGCAGTTCAACACCGAGGGCAAACGACTGTGGAAAGAGGACAAGGATCTAGCCGGAGCCAGCGAGAAGTTCCGCCAGGCTACCATACTGAACCCCGAGGGACGCTACTACTTCAACCTCTGCTACTGCCTGCATCAGCAGGCCCGATACCGGGAGGCGCTGCAAGCGTGCGAAGCCGTGGCCCCCAACGGCGCCAGCGACGCGTTGTTGCAAAAGACCAAGATCGTCATCGAGGATTTGCGCAAACGGCTGCCGCCAGAGCCCGCGCCCCCGCCAGAGCCCGCCCCCGAACCATCGCCAACGACCGACCCCGGCGGCGATCCCGGCCCAAACCCAGGGATCGATCCGGTGGACGAACCAGGCGGTGAGCCCACCTGGGAGCCCGGCAGCGAACCTACGACCGCGCCCGGCGAGCCCGACCCGACCGTCCCCATCGAGCCCGCGCCCCCCGATGATGGCACCACAGTGCAGCCTCCTCCGCCGGACGGCAATCCAGATCCCGGCGTCTATCCCACCCCAGTCTCAGCCCCCGGCTATCAGGGTGAGCAAGATGGTGTCGCCGCACCTCCCCCAGGTCCACTGCCGGGACTCGAACAGTCCGGTCCCCCCAAAGAGGAGTACAAATGGTCCCTCGGCGCCGAGATTGGTGCCCTCGGCAACGGCATTGGTGATTCCGAGGAATACAGCAGCTCTGGCACGATCGCCAAGGTCTACGCCAACTTTCTGATCATGCCCTCGCGCGCCATCGGCGTTCAGCCCTACATCAGCTTTTCGAACATCGCCTCTGATAGCGATTTCGATGCTTTCGAAGAACTCTCGTCCCTCAGCGTGTTCGACATCGGTATTGCGGCCTACAAACACATTCGCCGCGGCCGCCTGTACCTAACCCCCCTCTTGGGCGCCCAGTTTAGCGTGCTGCAGACCGACGATCTCATCGCCACCGACGACGCGATCCTGACCACTGGCTTGCGCACCGAATTTGCGGTCTCGATCCCCGTCGGCGCCTCGCAACGACACATCTTGAGCATTGTGCCGGGCATCAACCTCTACTTTCCCGCCACCGGAAACGAGGCAGAGATGTTCGGATTTGACACCACCGGGGCCACCGTGAGTTTGGCTTTGGGCTATACGCTGCGCTTCACCACCCCGTTCGGCCAAGTCCCCCTCATTGTATTAGAGTAGGACGACCCTGCGGACGTGGCGGCGCTGACAATTGCCGGCTTAGGATAAAGACCTGCCGCCGCGCCGCCACCGCCAGCGGACCACGGGGCTGCCCCTTTAGATAACGGCCGTACTCGGCGTGAGCGCGCTCGGTCTGCCCCGCGTTCTCCAGCGCTTGGGCCAAAAAGAAACGGGCATCGGGCAAGGTGCCATCCCGCTCGCTCGCACCGACAGTGGCCAACTCCAGTTCGCGCACCGCATCGCCATATAGCTTTGTCTGCAAGTACGTGCGCCCCAAATAATAGCGAATGCCGCGAATACGGCCGTCGTCCGAAGCGTGGTTGAGCGCCGTGCGCAACTCGCCGCGGGCCCGATCCCAATTGCCTCCATCAAAGGCGTCCACTCCGCTTCGAAAATGCGCCTGTGCCAGAGCGGCCTTGGCCGACTCCATGCCGGCAGCAAAGAGCGCGGCCTCGGTGGCGGTGAGCTCATCCCCGGCAATAGATGGATACTGGGCAATCACCTGTGCGTGATGGCCGTCGCGCATCAATTGATAAAAGTCAAACGCCCGCTGACTGGCCCGCGCCGTCTCATCTTTGGCGCGTACCAGCTTGTCCAGTTGTGCGCCCACTTCGTCGCGTTCCAGGACCGCGCGCTCGCGCGCACTGAGTAACTCGCCGGCCCGATTGCTGTAGAGCAAAAAGAACGCCCCGCCGAGAAGCAGGGTAAAGAGGGCATAGGCGACAAAGGAGTTCAAGCTGAAGAATCGCTCACGACGCCGCTGACCGGCGACGACTTTGCCGAGAGAGTCGGCCAACGCAGACACCGCACTGTGAACACGGCGCAACACCGCCCCCTGATCGTCGAGGCGCAAGCGCAATGCATCGACATCGGCGGCCAAGTCCTCAATGCCCCAGGCCGGGTAGTCGAGCCTTTCGTCGCCCATCTCCGCCCCCCCGGCCGCGGATTCTTCCGCCACAGATGCTTCCGCCGCGGATGCTTCCGCCACGGATGCTTCCGCCACGGATTCTTCCGCCACGGATTCTTCCGCCACGGATGCTTCCGCCACGTCGCTCCCGAGCGCGGTTGCCGCGGGCTGCTTGTCGGCATGATCGGCTGAGCGGTCGACATCGCCGTTGGAACCTTCGCTGCCATCTCCCTGGCTATCTCGCTTCTCGTCGCGTTCCATCGCCGGCAGCTTGTCCGACTGATCTGATGTCGCAGCGTTGCGCTCTTTCACGGCCACGCAATAACGCGAGCCGGCCCATATAGCAAGTTTGCGATCGAGGACGAGGACCAGCACGGTCGCGCGCGCTACGCCAGAACTGGCGAGATCTGCCCCGCGACATAGAGAGCAAATGCAGCAGCCCACCGCGACAAGACGGCACTTGAGCCCCTGATCTAGCACTGCTACAGTCCTGTGGGGCATCTGTGAACCGAAGTCCACATATCACAACTGATTCTTGCCTATGACACTCCTCTACGACTGGCTCAAGACTGCAGCAAAGGCGCGGGGCAACAGCAAAGCCCTGGTGTACCGGGATAATTATCTGTCCTGGCGCGGGCTGGTGCACCGCGTAGACCGGCGGGCTCAGGAGTTCCACGCGATGGGCATCAAGCCCGGCGCCTGGGTTGGCCTCATGCTCGGCAATGTGCCCGACTTTGTCATTTTGGCCCTGGCGTTAGCCAAGCTCGACGCCACTATCGTTCCCATCGATCCCACCACGGGCAGCCGGGAATTGGAATTGGTGCTCGCGGCTGCGCCCTTGCGGGCCCTCATTACCCGTCCGCGCGGCAGCGAGGGCGCAATTACGGCCACCGGCAGCACGGGTCCTGGTCGCGCGCGTCCCCGGGCCCCCAGCGTCGGCCCCCCCCCTGTCGAGGACGGTGAAGACGTGCCCGAAATTCGCCGTCGCCTCCAGGGTACCCTGCTCACCTGTAGCGTCTTCAAGCGTCCCAACCCCGAGTTTGGCGTGCACCCGCTGGCGGTCCTATTCACCTCGGACTCTCTAGGCGATCCCAAGGGCATTTTGCGCACGGGTGACAATATGATGGCCGTCGTCGACAACTTGATAGAGGCCCTGGCCATCAACGAGTCGTCGCGCATTCTCACCGCCGTGCCTCTATTTCACGCATACGGCTGGGATGTCGGCTTTTTGCCCATGCTGCGCACCGGGGCGACCATGTTCCTCGAAGAGGAAATTTCGGCCCGCCGGGTGGCCAAAATCCTGCGCGAGCACACCGTCGATATTTTGCCCGGCACCCCGACCATGTACACTGAGCTATGCCGGGTCCCGACGGCCAAGCCACTCAACGTGCCCAGCCCCCGTTACCTGACCAGCGGCGCCCGCATCGACCCAGAAACCGCATCGCAGGTGGCGGATAAATACGGCATCCAGGTGATGTCTTGTTACCACAGCACCGAAGCCGGGGTGGTGGCATTAGATTTGCCGGCCCAGACCCCGCATTCGGTCGGCAAACCGGTTCCCGGCATCGACGTCAAGTTGACCGACCTGAGCGGCGCCCCCTTGGGCAGTGAAGAGGAGGGCCTCATCTGGCTGCGCGGCCCCTCTCTGGCGCGCAAATCCATCGGCCCATTCAAAGACATCGACGACGCCGAACACTTGGAAGATCCCATTCCCGACATCGGCGAGTTCGGCGAAGACGGTTGGCTACATACCGGCGACATGGGCGTCATCGATGGCGACGGTCGCCTGTTTTTGGCCGGCCGCGAGGACCATGTGGTCAAGGTCGAGGGCAAGCGGGTGGCGCTCAGCGAAGTTGAGGGTTGTTTGGAATCCTTTCCCACCGTGCAAGCGGCCCAGGCGATGGTGGTCACCGATCCCTTGAGCGGCGCCATGGTGGTGGCCAAAGTGGTGGCCAACCCCGAAGAATGTGACGCCGAAGAGCTCATCGACTACTGCGCCCGCAATTTGGCCCCCTACAAAGTGCCGCGTCGCATAGAGTTCTGCGATCAACTGTAGCGGGCGCCCCGTTTCGGGCCGGGCGCGCCACCGTTTACGGCAAAACGCGAATCAGCTCGACCTCGAGCGCGCGCCGCTCCTTGGCTTGCAGCTCCAGCTCGATGTACTGGGTGTGATGCAGGTGATGGCGGACTTCGACGCGGTGTAGCCCCGGTGCCAGCGGAAAACCGCCGCGCAGCAAATTCACCTGGCCGATAAACCGTTCGTCCACCCATACCTCGGCATCAGCCACGTTACAGCTCAGGATCATGACCGCGTCCCGGGCCGAAAACGACCTCGGCGCCTGCGCGGGCCCGCGAGAGCAAGAAGCGACTGCGAGCGCGATGCCGCAGATCGTCGCCATGAGCAAGGACACGGCCGAGGTGACAGCGGCAGAATCTCGGGCGTTCATGGCAGCGTGACCTCTGCGGCCTGCATGACCACCACCAGAGACTGCTCTTGTGCCCGCACTGAAAGCACCGTGCCATCACGCAGCTCAATCGCCGCCAGCGCGGTTTGCAACCGCTGCCGGGCCCGCGCCTCCGACCATGACGACTCCACCGCCAAGATCACACCGCCACTGCCCAATCGCCGCGGCCATACCCGCTCCACCCCGCTCGTGGCAGTCAAGTGGGTGATGATCACGGCAATATTGCGCCAATCGCGATACCCCTCGACCGCGACTTGCAACCACCCTTGGGCCAGCATCGGCGGCGGCCAATACCGCGCCATCGGCGGGAGCACGGCTTCTATGCCCCGACGGCCGAGCTGGTCCGCAATCTGCGGCGTCAGCACGGCCACATCGGTGGAAAACACCGCCGCCTCTTCGCCACTCACGGCTACCAGCGTCGGCTCCACTGCAGCCGCGGCAATATCAAAGACCCGCATCGAAATGGTGCCAATCGCACCGTATTCGTGAATCCCGCGAATGGCCGTCGCCGCGCCCACCTCGGCATGGACGACAACGGCACCGCCGATCTCGCCAGTGGCCGCCGCGCTCAATGAAGCGACATCCAATTCACGCGCATCGCCCGACCACTCTTGCGCTGGCGGCCACATCGCCCCAGGCGCGGGCAGAACGGTAAACCCCTCGCGACGAAAGCGCCCTGTCAGTTCGGTCAGCAGGGTTTCGGCAACCGCACGGGCCTGTGCCGATTCCGTGCCCCGAGACGACGGCGCCGGCGCACCTTGGCCGCCGGCGTAGTAACGCGCGCCCCCAGCCAGGGAGACAGCCACAAGCACAGTCAATGCCGGTCGGGCTCGCCCGGCCGAGGCCGACTGCGCCGGTGAACGGGCACCGCCGACTGTTGTACCGCCTGTCGTATTGCCTGGCCCGCGGTCGATCTCGCGGCCGGGCCCGCCTTGCTCGAGTTGGACATCGAGCATCTGCGCAACGAGCGCGCGGTCGATCAAGACCGATATGCGCACGCGAACGCCTCCGGCATCGTCCTCGCTTTGTTCCATCACCCGATACGAGCGCACGTAGCGCCGAGCTCGGCGGACGATTTGCCTTCGCGCCGCGGCCAAGAGCGCGGCATCGGCAGACCGGCTCTCGCTGAGCTCGTCCACCACTTGCCCCACTCCCGCGGCAAAGGCGTTATCCACGGCCCGGGTATTGGCGTCGCCATCGACGGCGCGGGCGCGCGCATCCGACTGCCCAGCCACTTCGAGACGAACGGTATCTGCCCACACCGGCGAGGCCGCGAGCACAATCACTGCGATCCCGACCGCGACCGCAATACAACCGTGATGCACCGTGTTCATGATGGGCCTAGTATCACAATGACGACGGCTCGTGCCCACTCAGCGGCGGCCAGCTTTGTATCCGGAAGCTCTACCACCATCTCACTATCGTCGACGGCTTTCACTCGCGTGCGCACAACCCGGTCGCCAAAACGGCCATCGCGGACCATGGCTCGGATGCTGCGACGGATCGAACCGGACGCCTTGCGCGCCGATGCCCGGTAAAAAATCGTCGGTGCACCGTAGCGATGCTGCTCACCGCGCAAGACCAGGCCCAACCGCGGCGCTGACAAGGACCGCCTCGCGTCGACCACAATGGCCGATGGAGGCCGCTGCGGCAATCGTTCGCGATCCCCGACCAACCACGGCTTTGGCCGGCGCTCGGCCGTGGCCCCGTGCACCAGCCGGCGCACCGCCTCGAGGGCAACCCCCATGTCGACACTCACCGAGCCATCGGACTCGTACTCGATGCGCAGAGCGCGGGCACGCTCGATGATCCTGCGCAAACGGGCTGCCCGCAACGCTGATGGCCCCTCGCCCGGTGCATCGGCGACGTCGGCCGCCACCGGCACCCACTCGGCCACGGGCCGCCCGGCGATATGCAATGCGCGCACGTGCTGCTCGATCTTGGCGAGAGCCTGGGCCCGCGCTCGACGTTCGGCCTCAATGCGCGCGATCTCGGGCGACGGCGCCCGCACCGAGGCCGCCGCCGCAGCCCGCGCGATGACGAGCCCGCGGGTCCAATCGATGGTCACGTCCCCGTGACGCTCGAGGACTGGCCCAACCCCCGCGCCCGCACCGGCTACCCCATTGGCGCGCGCCGGTGTCCCTTGCCCATAGACGACGGCGGTCCCCTGCCCCCATATCGCCACTCCGACAACGGCTGCCACAATTGCCAATGGTCTTCGCCATCGGCGCCGGATACCACCACACCAGCAATCCATGACCGGCAATATATCTCAGATCCCACCTTCATCGAGCGATGACGGTCATCGAGCGATGACGGTCATCGAGCGATGACGGTCATCGCGCCCTGATTGACGGGCTTAAATCCCCATCGGACCTCGTATGCCAGACACCTCAGCCGATGATCGATCGACTTCACCATTCCCGGGCCCTAAGATGGTAAGGTGCCTAGCCATGTCCGAGCTGACTTCTCCAGCACCGAGCGATTCAGTATCGTTCGGCGCTTGGGTGCGGGGTCCATGGGCGCGGTCTACGAAGCCTATGATCGCGAACGACAGTCTCGTGTGGCACTCAAGACGCTGCTTCATCTCGATGCAGATCATGTCTACCGCTTCAAGAACGAATTCCGCTCCTTGACCGGAGTGGTCCACGACAACATCGTCTCCCTGTACGAGCTCATCTGCGATCAGGGGCAGTGGTTTTTCACCATGGAGCTCATCGACGATGGCATAGATCTGCTCACGTATGCGCGCGAGCACATTGGCACGCCGATGCCATCGTCCCCATCGCCGGCCCAGGCCGTCTCCGACCCCGCGGCGCCAGCCCGCTCGCACAGGCAAACCCCCGACGCCCTTGCACCCGACCCGAGCGCCCATACGATCGAATACACCCCCCCGGCCAGTGAGCGGCTATCGGTCTACAGCAGCGCGGTCACACCCATTCCATCCTTAACCATCGACCCTGCCAATGGGCAAACCAGCGGGCAAACTGGCTTACAAACCCTTAGGGGCATCCAGACCTTACCCGAATGGGCCACGCCGGAACCCGCTCTCGCACAACGCGATGCCCCCCAAGCGCCTCATGACAATCACGGGCGCGCCGACTCGGCCCCCGGCCCCGG